>Ga0265314_10000687_pt1 | contig 41006 bp, 19 predicted proteins | sample 4126metaG_FD_203106 | JGI IMG/M metagenome (GOLD analysis project Ga0265314, IMG submission 203106) | Rhizosphere microbial communities from Carex aquatilis grown in University of Washington, Seatle, WA, United States - 4-1-26 metaG | ecosystem: Host-associated > Plants > Roots > Rhizosphere >...
TCGAAACCCTCCGTGCTTCTGTGGTGTGTTTTTTGTCACCCACAAGAACTTGCCGCAAAATGCCGGAGGTTTCGAGCTTTTTTTGGCACGCCCATCCGAAATGGGTTCCGGCTATGCTTGTTTAAGGACTAGAACCTCCACCGTTAGAACCACCTCCGACCACAGGATTGTTGACGGCGTATGAGACCATGATCGGATGGTCATTCTCGCTGAAGGAGTTGTTGCCGTTCTCGGAGAGTGTGTAGGTGATCGTATTGCCGGTGTCAACTTCGTGCAGCTTGTAGTTAAACGTTGACGATTCATCGAGCCCCCAACTGCCGCCATCGGCTCGGGTCGAAGCCACTCCGATCGAAAAGCTGGTGCTGATCGTCTCGTTGAGGATCGTGTCGCCAGCCGCGTCAGTCGTTGCGCTCACTGAATACTTGACCGAGTTGGAACCGCTGGCGGTATCGTTGGCGCCACCGGAGTCGGTGAACGCGCCAGCGAAACTGACCGTAGCCGCCCCCAGCTCAGTGATGAACTGCGAATCAAAGATTGCCGGCGCCGGCCCTGTTGCTGGGCAACTGTTGCGCGGCCCCGCTCGGGCCAAGCACCACCAGGTAGATCGTGACGATTGGCATAGGCCAGCCGCTCGGCGCCAGTCGTAGGCAAGGGCGGCTTGGCCCGAGTCCCGACAATCGCCAAACCCGCTGGCAACGGTACCGCGCAGCAGTTGCGCGGCTTGGCTCACCACTAACCAATAACCAGCGCATGGCGTGCCAGTTGCGGCAGGGTGGCATCGACAGCGTCGGTCAGGATGCCTCGAACCCGTTCGGCATCGCGGACGGGCTGGCCATGCTTTTGGACGGCAAGCGTGCCCTCTTGAACCAGGCCGGCCAACTCCGCCACCAACCCAGAACGGTCGTGGCGGCCATCGAGAAATCGCAAAGTGTGTCGCTGGAGGTCGTTTAGGTGTGTATTCTCGTGCCGTCGGTTCGTGACCGTGCTCGACGATTCGGCCTGCCAACGCGCCAACCTCGATGCAAGTGGGCGATCGGATATTTCGAGCGTGAATAATGAAGGATGCACGGAGAGCTCGACCAACGACGTGGTGAAACAACGCAAGAGCGGGGCCGCGAGCCGCCGCGCGTCGTTGGCCAGACGCGACGACTCGACCACCACCGCGTGCGGGGCCAGCCGCGCGCGGGCCGAGGCGAGCAGATCGTCGAACGGAACCGCGCGAGGCCACTCTTCACCAAGCCGTTGCATCGCCGCCTTCACCAGCCGCTCCGTAGTCGTCAGCACGGCACTCGGCGTGCGGTAAGTCGTCTGGGCAGTGGAATGAATGTCTACCTCCCCATTCTCGGGCTTGGCCGCCGAGGCCACTTGCATGCCCTGCACACGCTCGGGCGATGGCGTGCGGTCGAGCGCGACGCCACGATGGCACAAGAGCGTCTGGCGGAACATGCGGTTGCGGGCAAAGTCCATGTACTGTTCCATCTCGATCACGTTGGCCGAGACACTTTGCAAGCCAGCCTCGACCGCCGCGGGAAGATTACTGGGCGCCATGATTCCGAAATCGGCCTCACCCAGGTACTGTAAACCCTTGGCCTCCGCCCGCTCGACGAACCGGTAGAAATACGTCGGTTCGTTGATGTCTTCGAGGTGCTCGTGAAACAGGTAGCTGTCTTCCTTCTCGCGCAGCAAATTCAATTCCTGCTTGAGCAGGATTCCAAAGGGGTTTTCTTCGGAGGGCACGGATTGGGCCAGGAAATCGAGCAGCCAGCGGGCCTGGTGAATACGCTCGGCCGGCTCGGGCAACGCGCGGACGCGGTAGAGCATCATGTCGCGGATCATGCCGCGCATGTGCCAACCGGGATACGTATTGTAGCTGACGTAGGCGACTCCCTGGGGCGCAAGGTGCTCAGCGCAGATGGCCAGGATTTTCTCCTGCACTTCGGCGGGCACCCAGGAATAGACGCCGTGGACGATGATGTAGTCGAACCGGCCGAGTTCCGCGCCGGCGGTGCGAAGATCGGCGTGCTGAAGTTCCAGGTTCTTCAGGCCCACGGCGTCGAGCGTGGCGCGGCCCATTTCGATCTGCCGCCGCGAGCCGTCGATACCGACAAACCGGCTCTCCGGGAACTGCTCGGCCAACGGCAGCAGGTTGCCGCCGCTGGAGCAGCCCAATTCCAAGACACGGCAGCGATCGAGCCGGGCGGGCTGCATGCCCAGAAGCGTTGCGATGGTCGCCAGCCGATCGGGGTGCGTCTGCCGATACGGTTGGCTCTTGTAGGGAACTTCGTCGTAGGAGTTCCTTGCCCGTTGGGGCACTTCAGCGATGTCGATTGATGAGCTCCTGGTGGCGTTTTCTCGCGCGGTCCTGGAATTGCTGCTGGTGGTTGCGCATGGCACCCATACGGTCGGCGGCTCGATTGCGGTTCTGTTCCATGAGTTGATCCATCCGCTGGTGTTGGTCATCCATACGCTCGGCCGCTCGATTACGGTTCGACTCGAACCACTTGTCGGCGTCGGCCCGCTGGCCATCAACCCACTTCTGGTGCTCTTGCTGCATCTTTTCGAGATTCGCAAACGGGTTGACGCGGGGATCGGCATCTGCCTGTGCGAACTGTTGACCGACCGGAGGGGGCTGCCCTTGCCGCGGCACCGGCGGATTGGCGGCGTTTGCCGCGGCGGCATTTTTGAAATGTAGGACCAAGCGCGCGAACCGCGCGCCGGCGACCAGCACCATAATCACGGCCGACACGACGCCGACACCGCGAAGAAGAGACACCCGCGGGAAAGGCCGCCGCGGCTCGCGGTCGTCGATTTCGAACCGCGGCCCGCTCCAGACTTGATGATCGTTGTCATGCACGATAGTGTCGCTCCTGGCCGAACGCGGTAAGAGGAAGGTGGTATTGGTTTTAGGATAACTTAGTTAGCATCACCAAAGATTCAGCACCCCGCTCGTTCCTAATTCACGAATCAACCATTTAAGGTTGGCCTCAGCCGCTGGGTGAATACCCATGGGACAGCCCGGCCGGCAATAAATTGGGTCGTAGGACAAACTAACAAAACATCCATTAGGCAAGTCCCAGATATGTGCATTCGGTGACCCATCATAGTTGCGGGCGTTCTTAGCGCATGTCGCCAAGAACTTGTCACGACCTCCCAATCGATTGAGGTGTTTTCTACTGAGGTAGTTTCCCCAGTAAAGGCCCCGCAACCGGTCTTCCTTGACCGCCCCCGAGTACACCCAGTTCATTTGCTCCACCCAGCGAGCCAATGAGGCGGTGCGAGGCCAGGCGGCGCCATAGATCATGCCAGCGAAGGCGTCGTCAGGGCGGGCCAAGTCCACCAATCCGTAAATAGGAGAATAGCTGTCTGCCACATTGAAAAACTGTCTAAGGATGTCAACTACAATGTGCAAGCCGGCCTGATCGATTATTTGTCCGGAGATAGAAAGGTAAAGGACGGCCGGTCCTTGCTGTCCATCCCATATCTGATTGCGACCGAAACCAAAATTGACATCTGAGTCAAGTACTGCATTCTTGGCAGCTGACTTGAACGAAGAAGCGCCGACAGAAATCACTTCATCTGCCTTGTCAAGAAGTAATTCATTCAGCTTAAAGGAACCTAACACCGAGTCTGCGAGATTATAGGTTTTTCCGTCGTTGCAAAAGATGGAGCTTTCCACCGGAAGGTCGCCGAGGGCCGCCAAAGCGGTCCAAAGCTGTGCAATGCTATCGCTTGACGGCACCCGATCGGATAAATAAATCACGCAGATCAGGTGGTAATCGACGGTGTACTGCGTTCGCGGCATTTTCCACCATTTGCTCAAGGATGCGGAAGCCATCCGTAGCTTCCGAAGTATCTGCCCAACAGAGACTGGTAGACACCGAGCATGTTATTCATGAAGTTCGCGCTTTGTCCGGGGCTTTGAAGCTCGATGATGTGAACTTGGCCGCCCGAAATGTATTGAATGTCAGGTCGTTTGCCGGGCACGGACACGCCGTGAGGGTCAACTAGACCTTGGTTCCAACGAACGTTCCCTTTTCCATGAATTACTTCAAGGGCCGTCGCAGAACTGGTCCCCGTTGGATCATGCCAAGCGTCGCCATGTTGTGGTCTTCCCGTTATTGGCTGGCAATTCGCATTATGTACCCAAACCGAGAAGCCCCACAGTAGGTCTCCGACAAAATATGTGTGGTTCTCCTCGACCCGTAGATTATACACGGTCGCGGTCCGGCCGGTATCGACGACCTTCTCGACTTGTGTCAATACCTCGTTGTGGCCGACGAGCGCATCGCCGGATTGAAGCCGGTTCGCCGTCGTCCAGCCCTCCCCGGACACGAAGAACGGGTGCTCCGCGGTGGTTTCAATCAGCTTGCCGCCAACGTGGACTTCCCAGATTCTGGCGGACAGCTCGAATAGGGCCCCGACGGTGTGGGCGGCAACGTCGGCCGTCACGTCGTCCTCGGGGCGGGAGAGCACAAGATCTCCCGGCCGCAAGGTTTCGATGGCACGCGTCCCTTTGGGCGTGAGGACGGGAGTGCCTGGCGCAAAGCAATTCTTTTGCAGCACCTTAAGCTGCTTCGTCGAAGCGTCGAAAATATCACTCCCATTGCGTCCGATCTTCCCGGCGGCCCCATCCACTGCGTTTCCCGCCGCCTTGGTGAAATTTACCGCGTCGCCCGTACGCGCGGCGTTGGCGGCCTGCTCAAAGCGGTTCAGCATTCTGGCCCCGCCCGCAACGTCTGCGAGAACCGACGCCCCACGCGCGTGTGTCGCAACTTCGCCTGCGTGGCTCAATTGCGCGCCACCGCGGAGTTTCCCGAGATTTCCCAAGGAAGGCCCAGGTAGGATCATCGTGACGATATCGAAGGCAATCGCGCCCATGCCGCGATTGGTCTGGCTGAGGTCGGAATAGTGCTGGACGATGCCCGTCCAAACGTTGCTCAAGTTTTCCAGTGTCAAGGAATTCGCGGTCGCTCCCAATGTGCCGGCGGGGTCATTCCAGACGTTCGCCCCAAACGTGATCAGTCCCACCCCCAGATTCCAGATGCCCTTCACCAGGTTGATCGGCCCATCGATGAAGAAGCCAACCAGAGTGTCCCATACGTTCGTCCAATAATCGTAGGGGTTGAATTGCGACAAGGGCGTGAGCGGCTCGTCGACTAGCGAAATCGTGGTGACCGTGGGGCCGCTCGACCAGCTCAAGGGAATGCCGTCGGTCGTGACGGTGGTGTTCGAGCTCGCGGTCTGCGTGGCCGTCGTCCCGCTGCCCACCGTCGTGACGCTGGTGTCGCTCTCGGACATGCTTTCGTAAAAGGACCCCGGCGACCAACTGACATCATGCGACCAGTCGTGCGTTTGTTCGATTTCGTTGTAGTAGGTGAAGTTGTCGATCCCGTTGGTTTGCGTGCCGGCGCCGGCGTAATCCAAGAGAGTCCAGCCATTGTCGTCGTGCAGGTACCAGCTCGGGGGCATGATCGACCAGCCGTCGCTGTGGTGGCCGTAGGATGTGATCTTGAATTGCGTTTCCTCGAACGTATTCACGCCGTTGACGATGTGGTCGCTGTCCTTACCGAGGAACGTCGAATTGGTATGTCCGTTCCCTTCGCTGAAACTTCGTGGCGACGTTATTTCGAACGTCTCCTTGTGCCACTTGTAATCCCAGTAGACCCCCTTCGTGTCGGCGACTGTGTTTTTGGTGGTCGTGGTCCCGTTGGCATTCGTGGTACTGGTCACCTGCGCGTCATTCTCGTGCGAGCCGTCGCGGCCGGCGGTCTCGACGTCCTTCGACCAACGGTCCGACGTGCCGAAAAGTCCCATGGTGAATTGGGTGGTCGTTTCGTCGCTCGTGTAGCCGCGCATCTGGAAAGCGTCGGCGTGGCCGGCGTCTGATTTGTTCAGGCCGTTCGTCACGCTTTTCGCGCCGTAACTCATCGAGCTCGTGTAATCGCCGTCGAAGGCGTCATTGCCATTTTCCTGGTAACGCGACCGAGCGTCGTCTTTTGACGAGATGCTCGACCAGGCGTTTGTTTTGGTGACGTTGTCCTTGAACGTGCTGGCTTCCTGGTACGTGTACTTGTCGTTGGAGCTGACGACGTCGCTTGCGTCGATCGCCGTCAACATCAACGGCGCCCCTGTGCCCATGCCGTAACTCATCGTCTTGTCGGCGCTGGCGGTCTCGGAAGCGCCGCCGCTAGTAACTAATCGACGGTAACTCGTCGAATTTGCGGTGCCCGACTTGCCCGAACCGAACTCGGTATCGGTGAGCGACGCCGTACTGTCCGATTGGGAATCGGCGAATTGAGACATCACGCCGGAGCTCGATGCGCCGGAGCCAAGGGGCATCATACCACCGGCGCCGCCCGACGAGCCTGTCACGTCGCCGCCGTCGATGACGTCGTGTTCCGTGCCGCTGGCATTGGTAATTTCCACGGTCGAGCTCGATTGGCCGCCGCTTTGGAGCAGCTCGATTTGGGTCAGAACTTGCGAGCCCTTGGTCGTGTAGTCGCTATGGGCCAGGTCGGAGTGGAGGTTCAAATAGGTCTGCAGGATGCCGCCGGCGTAAGGCAGGCTTCCGCTGGTGAGCCCGCCGCTCGACTCGCTGGTGACTCCATCGACTTTGGAATTGCCCGTGTTGATGGTCAGGTCGAAGAAATTCACCATCCCCGCCTGGCCCCCCAGGTACTTTTGCCCCCATTGTGCCAACGACGACTCACCGCCGGCGACGGTATCGAACTCGCCGTTGCCCTCGCCCGACGAGGTGTTCGAGTACGTAATCGCGCCGTTGGGCGCGGTCAGGTTGGTCGTGCTCAAGCTCCCTTCGGCGTGGTCCTTGCCGGTGGTGGTGCTGACGTTCTTGGATTCGCTGATAAAACCAGACGTGGGGCCGAACATATACCCGCTGGCGATCGCACTTACCGAGGAGCTGTATTCGTCGTCGCCCGAACCGTCGCTAAAACTCAGGTTGACACCCGGGCCGGTGCCATAGGGAGAACTGCCACTGGTGGAGACGGAGAACGTACCGGCGTCGGAATCATCGCTGCCGTCGATTCCGAGCTTTTGGGTCTGCGTCCATTCAGAATTGGAATTGGGCCCGGTGATTTTGGACTTGCTCGTCTGGTCCTGCTGCTGGGCATACTTGTCGTGGACGACGTTCGAAGAATCGCTGCCGGAGGTTGCGCTGCTGGAGGAGGAGTCCGACCAGTTAGCGGACAATGAATTACCGTCGGTGGTTTGCGTGCCGTGGCTTGAGTCGTCCTCGCTGAAACTGCTGCTGCCGCCCGGAGACGATACGGCCAGGCTGTTGTGGCGCGTACCGTCGGCCACGGCGTCGTCATGACCGACGCCGGACGAAAAGGCATCGCTGGATGCCGACCATCCATTTTTGGAACTGGTTGTCGTCTGGTTGTTATTCTGGGCAATGCCGCTGGTCGTACCGTCATCGAAGGATGTGTCCTTGGTACGGTTCTCGGAGCTGATCGAAGGACCGCCACTGGCGGTCAGATTCACCCACCACTTCGAGTCGTACGACCGGGCGCCGCTCGACCAATAGTTGGCCGAGCTGGCGTCCGTTTCCGCCGAGCTGGTGCTGTAAGAGACTGGGCTGGCCGGATCAGTGCTGGTTTTCGTCTTATCAATATCCTTGTACGAATCGGTCCCCAGCGCCAACGTGGTGCCGCTTTGCGTTAGGTCAGTGGAGCTGCCGCTGTTGGTGCCGCCACCCGAGCCGCCAAGCGGGCCACTGTAAGGGGAGGCGGTATGATACTCCGTGCCCCATGTTCCGAAGGAATGGTAGTCGTCGGAACCCGTGCCGAGGTTCGAAGTGGTGCTGGTTGTACCGGCCGTCGTGCCCAGACTGGTCGAGGTCGAGACGTACTGATCGTCGCCACTGACGACGCTCAATTGGTGGTTGAAACTGGATGTGTCTTGGATGGAAGTGGGGGAGGGTATCCACACGAGAATGTTTTGGGCCTGCGACGACAAGAATTCAATCGAGATATAAGTGTCGCTCCCCTGGTCGATCTCCTTGGCCGAGCTCGCCAGCGTGGTGTTGCCATTGGTCGTAAGCTGGTCGCTGGAGGAATTCGAGTCGTACGTGTCCTGGCCATTCTCGACGCTGGCGTCGAGAACGTTGCTCTTCACGCCGTAGAACAATTGCGACACCGGCTGGCTGCTGAAGCCCACCAACATCGTGTCGTATGAGTGTAACGTGTCGCCGTGGTAGACGTCGCTTCCGCTTCCGCTTGCCTGGTCGATCGTCTCGTTCGATTGCGGACTAACGGTGCCGGAGGACGACAATCGGACTTCGCGACTGAAGTACGAGTCGGTGCCTTCGAGGTGGTCGGTGCTCGTGTCGACACTTGAGACGGCCATTCCCCAGCCACTGACAGGACTGGAGGGGATGCCCCAGGCGAGCGTGCCGACCGACTGTCCACCCAGCGAGAACGTGTCGCTGGTCGTACTCTGCTTGTCGTCCTGGGTGTAGACGTCGCTCCCCGTCGAGCTGGTATCGGACGTGGATGTCGTGGATTGCGACCCGTCTGAATTCTGGTCGAAATGGTTCGCGTCGTTCGTCGAATACTGGTCGTTCCCCTGGATGGTCGAAAGACTGCTATTGTCGATCTGGTAGATGGAGCCGCCCGCCGCGATCGCGGCGGGCACCGGCTGCCCACTGAAGGTCGGGCCGCCGTTGGGGTTGTTGGAGAGTGACGTCCCGGTCAACGTGTAATCGAGGCTGTCGGTGGCTGAATAAATGTCATCACCCTGGGATTGCGTGGAACCGTCGGTGTACCTTGACCACATGCCGTTGGAGCTGCTGGTACCGCCGTCGTCGGCTACGTATTGGTACTGGTCGTGGCCGCTGGACTCTCCGTCACTTGTGTCCGTCAGCTTCGAGGTCGTGCCGGGCGAATTGGCGACCCAGCCCATGCGGTGACCATCGAGACTGAAGTAGGTATCGCTTCCGGTGCCGCTTTCGGTATCCGTGTTTTCGCTGGTGCTCGTCGCGGCGTTGTTCGTTTGAATGGTCCCCTGCGAGTTGAATTTGTACGAGTCGTTGCCACTATCGGTCCCGAGGTGCGAATTGTCGGTCGTCCAGACCGTGCCGTAAGGCAAGGCGTACTCTTGGTGGTCATTCGAGCTGGCCAGGCCGACGTACTGATCGCCGCCGCTGCCGTTGGAGACATACGATGCGACGCCGTTCACGTACGTCGCGAGACCGACCACTTTAGTGGTCTGGCTGTCGGTCGAGGCTTCATTGTACCGGTCGTTTCCGCTCACTGAATCCATGGAGAACGACGACGAGCTGTTGCCGCTGCCGCCGACGATGTTGGAAGCGCCTTGCGACGACGTGCCCTGGCTTTCGTAGCCGCTGTACTCGTCGGAACCGCTTCCCGACTCGTCGGACACCTGCGTGGTCGTCTGGTCGGCGCCGACCAACGTGAAGGATTGGAACTGGTATTCGTCGGTGCCGTTGTCGTCGGAACTATTCGATGACGAAGCACCGCCGCTGCTTCCCGGCGCCGTGTAGAGCGAGACCGTGCTGCCGCTCGCCTGGTCGGCGTAGCGGTCGTCGCCCCCGCCGCGCAGCACGGAATTTCCGCTTACGGTCGAGCCGCTGGGGCCGAAGACGGTCTGGGCCGCCGAGTCGTACACCGCTCGATCGCTGCCAGTGATCGTGCTGTTGGTGCTTTGTGTGCTCAGCGCTTGATTGCTGTACCCGCCGGACATTGCAAGTGGCGCGTAGGCGTAACTCGTCGAGCTGCTCGTCGTCGCCGATGTGCCGGAACCTTGTGCGTACTGGTCGGTGCTGACCGAGTAGACCGAGTCTTGCTCACTGCCCGAGAGTTGGCCATTGGCGTCGATAGCGGCATTCCCCACGCGGAAGCCCTGGATCGAGTCGTAGCCCTGCACGTGCGACGTGTTATCGAAGTCAACGAGCATGCTCCCGCCCGGCGCCGACGTGAGAGTCCCGCTGGTAGACATTCCAACCGTGTGGTTGTAGGTATCGTACGAGTTGCTTGTGCCGACGAAGGCCTCGGTGAGGGTCTTGGTATGATCGGGGTGGAAGGTGACGACAACGGTGTCGGAGTTGTTATACGTCACCGAGTCTCTATCAAAGAGACTGAAGCTATTGGTCATGGTCATCCCCGACGCGCCCCCGCCATTGGCCGCCGCGCTCTGCACACTGACGCCATAGCTCCCGGAAGCGTTCAGGTTCAATGTGTACGATCCCATCTCGGAAAGCGTGTAGGTGATCGTGCTTCCCGCGTCGACTTTGTGCAGCGTGTAAACGAAATCACACGATTCGGTGAGGCCGCTCAGGCCACCCATTGGGAGCACTGAGCTGGCGCCGAACGAGAAGTTCGTGCTCATCGTCTCGTCGAGCACCGCGTTGCCCGAAGAATCGGTCGAGGTGCTCACGGCATACTTGACCGTGTTGGCGCCCGACGTGGTGTCGCTGTTGCCGGCGGCATCCGTAAACGTGCCTTGAAAGCTGGTCGAATAATTCCCCTTGGAGGGCGCCGTTCCGGCGCTTCCCGAGGCGGCGTTGACGAGGCCGGTGAGCGAAGTGGGGGTGGGCATCCCGGGTACGCTGAGGAACACGGCCCCGTTGCCGAAGGGGACGCCCACCAAAACGGGCAGCGGGACGGCGTTTGCCGTCATTTCATCGGCCCAATTAAAACCGCCTTGTCCGGCAAATGGGGGCGGCGAGCTCGGCGCGCCCATCGAGGGACTGGAAGCGGGACTGGTGGCCGTCGAAGTCGTCGGGCCGCTGGGCAGCGACGGAAGCGCCGCCACGCTAACGCTGACCGTGGCCTCGGAACTGGTCGCCTGACCATCGCTGGTTTCAAAGCCGAACGAGTCGCTCCCCGTGTAACCGGCGGACGGCGTGTAAACCGCGGTGGCACCCACCAGCGACACCGTGCCGTGCTGCGGCTGGGTGCTGATCTGGTACGTGAGCAAATCGTCGTCGGCGTCTTGTCCCACGAGTTGGAGCGTGACGGCGGAATTCACAAACGTCGTGATCGCCAGGTCGGAGGCAGTGGGGGCCGTATTCGTGTTCGTGATCGTCCAAGAGAAACTTTGGATGGTGCTCTGCCCCTGATCGTTCGTGGCCGCGACGGTGACATCGTAAACACCGGCAGGATCATTCGCACCGCTCGCCTGGGCCGCGCCCGAGTCGATCGTGCCGCTGATGACGCCTGTGGTCGCGTCGATCGAAAGTCCCGCCGGCATTCCGCTAGCGCTATAGGTCAGGGGGCGCCCGGCGGGATCGGTGGCCGAAATGTCTAGAACGACCGTGTTGCCGGCCTCTCCCAGCTGGTCGCCGGGGTTATCCAATGCAGGCGCGACGGTGGTACTGGTGATGGTCCAGGTGAAACTTTGATTGCCGACATTCCCCATCCCGTCGTCGGCCGTAACAGTGACGGAATAAGTCCCTGGTTGCGAGTTGTTAGTTCCTTGTTCGGCGGCGGCGTAATCGACCTTGCCTGAGATGACGCCAGTGATTGGGTTCATCGAAAGGCCGGAGGGAAGTCTCGTCGCGCTGTATTCCAAAGCGAAGCCGTCGGGGTCTGTGGCAATGACGGCCAACGAGACCGTGTCTCCACCGGCATTGGTCTGCGCGGAGGGCGCGGTGACGACAGGCGGCTGCGCACGATCATCAACGAGCCACTGGAACGTCTGGCTACCGGCGGTGCCGTTGGGGTCCGTGGCTGAAATCGTTACGGCGTAGATCCCCGATTGGGTTTCGGCCGCCGAATATTCGATCGTACCGGTAATCGCGCCCGTGTTCGGGTCGATCGAAAGCCCGCCGGGTAGGCCCGTCGCGCTGAATGTAGGCGCGTTGCCTTCGGGATCGCTGAACGTCAGAGCCAAATCGACGACGTCTCCCTCCTGGCTCTGCTGGCTGTCAATGGCCGCGATGGAGGGAGCACGGTAAGTATCGGCGACGGTCCATGTGAACGTTTGGCTGGTCGAGAGGCCCTGGTCGTTCGCTGCCGTCACGGTGACAGAATAAGTTCCTGGTTGTGAGTTGTTAGTTCCTTCGGCGTCGTTGTAATCGAGGGTGCCGGTGATCAAGCCGGTAACGGGGTCGATCGTAACACCGCCCGGCAACCCCGTGGCCGTATAGGTGAGCGGACGGTCGAGCGGGTCGCTGGCGTCTACTTGCAACCAGAAGGTGTCGCCCTCGGCGCCCGTCTCGATTCCGGCGGTAGCGGAATTAGTAACAATTCCAAGCAACGGAGGCAGCAAGGTTTGCGTCACATTCCAAGTGAAATCGACTTTCGTTGTCGGGCCGTGACCGTCTTCAACCACAACTTCCACCGGATAATTGCCTCCCAAAGTTTGCGAGTCGAAATAACTCAGCTCGCCGGAGATCACGCCCGTGTTGACGTCGATCTTCAGACCCACCGGTAAACCGTTGGCACCGTATTGCAGAGCGTACCCGTCGGGGTCGGTCGCGGTGACGGCCAACGAGACTGTGTCCCCTTCGGCATTGGTCTGCGAACCTGGGTTGGTAACGACGGGCGGGCGCGGCGTATCGATGATGGCCCAGGTGAAGCTTGCGCTCGATGCGGCGCCTGTGGCGTCGGTGGCCGTGACCATGGAGTTATAGACCCCCATTTGCGTCTCGGCGTCCGAATAATCGACGGTCCCGCTGATCACACCCGTAGTGGAGTCGATCGCAAGGCCGGCCGGCAAACCCGTCGCCGAGAATGTAAGCGCGGTCCCCGAAGGCGACGCGGCCGAGATTGCCAGCGAGACGGCATCTCCCTCACGCGAATGTTGTATTCCGACATGCTGGATGACCGGGGCGCCTTGTGTGTCGGTCACAGTCCAGGTGAATTGCTCGCTCGTGGCCAACCCCAGGTCGTCGGTGGCGGTGACGGTGACCTGGTAAGTTCCTGGTTGCGAGTTGTTAGTTCCTTCCTCGGCGTCGGAATAGTCGAGGGTGCCGGAAATCAGGCCTGAGTTGGCGTCGATCGAAAGACCACCGGGCAAGCCCGTGGCGCTGAATGTGATCGCGCTTCCTTCTGCGTCGCTGGCCACGACCCGTAGCCAGGGCGAATCCCCCTCGGCGTTGGTCTTTGGATCAATGACGACCAGGGTGGGCGGCTGCAGGGTGTCGCTGATAGTCCAATTGAAATCGACCGTCGCGCTGCCGCCCATGTTGTTAAAGGCCGTGACTTCGACGGCGTAGTTGCCCAGCGATTGACTGGGGTCGGAACTGTCTTCGGCGTCGGAATAGTAAATCGTGCCCGAAATGGCGCCGGTGGTGGGGTCGATTTTCAGTCCCGGCGGAAGCCCACGGGCGGTGTACGTCAATGTGTCGCCGCTGGGGTCGTTGGCAGCGATCGCCAACGACACGGAGTCCCCCTCGGCATCGGCCTGGTCGCCAGGTGTCGTAATTGTTGGCGGCAGGGCCGTGTGGACCACGTTCCAAGTGAAGGTTTGGCTGGTCGCATCGCCCTGGCCGTCATCAGCCGAGACGGTCACGGTGTATTGCCCAGGAGGGTTGCTCCCCTGGGTCGTTTCGGCTGCGTCGGAAGCAATCGTGCCGGTGATCGTGCCGCTTGTCGGGTCGATACTCAAACCGGCGGGCAAGCCCGTTGCCGAGAAGACCATCGCATCGTCGGCCGGGTTGCTGAGCGTAATGGGCAGCGAGACAGAGTCTCGTTCGTGGCCCGATTGCGTCCCTGGGTTGGTAATCACCGGAGTCGAGCCGGTGCTGGTGACGGTCCAAATGAATGACGCGTTGGCCGTCTGGCCCAGGTTGTTAGTTGTGGTCACCGTAACCCGATAGTTTCCCTGCGAAGATTCGGCCGCTGCCGGGTCCAAGGTGCCGCTGATCACACCGGTCGAGGCGTTGATCGAAACTCCGGTTGGCAAGCCACTGGCGCTAAACGTCAAAGAGCCAGGGTCAGGCCCCGAGGCCATGATCGACAATGTGACAGTGCTCCCCTCAACGCTGGTTTGCGCACTCGGCGTGGCGACGGTCATCGGCTGTTGAACGTGCGCGATGGTCCAGGCGATAGCCAGACTGGTCGAGCCACCCGCATCGTCCACGGCTGTGACGACGGCCGTGTACTGTCCCTGCGGATTGCCCGCCGTGCTAGTTTCGGCCGCGGAATACGAAACCGAGCCGGAGATGATGCCCGTCGCGGCGTCGATCGACGACCCAGCGGGCAAACCGACGGCGCTAAACGTCAGAGGGTTACCTTCCGGGTCGTTGGCGGCGAGCGCGAGCGAAACAGTGTCCCCCTCGTTGTTGCTTTGCGGGCCCGGGTCGGCGATCGTGGGTTGCTGATAAGTGTTTGAGACCGTCCATGTGAAGTTTTGGTTCGTGGTCCGGCCCAGGTCGTCAAGCGCCGACACGGTCACTGTGTATTGGCCAGAGACAGGCGGATTCATTCCACCGCTCTGCTCGGCGGCGTCGTAGGCAATTACACCTTGGATGGCCCCGGTGTTGGCATCGATCGAAAGCCCGTCCGGCAGATTCATGGCCGAGAATGTGACCGAGCTGGCGTCGGGGTCGCTGGCGACAACCGGTACGAGCACACTGTCACCTTCGGCGCCGGTCTCGGTGCCGGGGGTGGTAGAAATCGTGTGTATATCAAGGGTCAGCGGTTGCAACGTGTCGGACACCGTCCAAGTAAACGACTGGCTATCGGTACGGCCTTCGGGATCCGACGCCGTAACAACGGTCGTGTAGACGCCATTCGAAATCTCGGCGGCATCATAAGCGATCGTGCCTGAAATCACGCCCGTCGATTCGTCAATCGAAAGGCCTGCCGGCAACCCCACGGCCGAATAGCTTAATAGTTCGCCGTCGGGATCGTTGGCGACGATCGCAAGATTGACGACTTTGGCTTCGGCGTTGACCTGAGCGCCGGGGTTCGTGACGACCGGCGGACGTGGGGTATCGACCACCGCCTACAGGAAGCTCTCGCTGGTCGATAATCCGCGGTCGTCACTGGCCGTCACGGCAACATTGTAGGGGCCGGAGTTGTCTTCCGCCGCCTGGTAACTGATCGTTCCAGTAATCAACCCGCTGGCCGGATCGATCGAAAGACCGACAGGCAGGTTCGCGGCGCTAAACCAGAGCGGCCGGCCGTCGGGGCTCGATGCCGTGATCGGCAGCATGACGAAGTCGCCTTCTTTACCACTCTCGATGGCTGGATTCACCACGACCGGCGCCCGCGGCGTGTCGGTCACCGTCCAATGGAAGCTCTCGTTGGCCGCGTTGCCTTGAGCGTCAGTGGCGGTCACCGTGACCACATACGCACCAGGCACAGGGGGACCAGCCCCTCCGCCCGCCTCAGCGTCAGAATAATCGAGAGTGCCGGTGATGTCTCCGGAAATCGGGTCGATCGAAACGCCGCCGGGGAGCCCCGTTGCGGTAAACATGAGCTGTTTACCATCTGAAACCTCTGGCAGCACCAAGAAGTCAATCTTGGCACCTTCCGCGTCGATGCGCGTTGGGCGCGTCGTGTCGGCTACCGTCCAGTTGAATTGCGAGGTGCCCACCCCGCCATGCGCGTCGAATACGGCTACCGTTACCGTGTACGCGCCCCCGCTGACTTCGGCGTCGTTGTAGTCGAGCACACCGGAAATCACGCCGGAATTCTGGTCGATGGAAATTCCTCCGGGCAGCCCCGTGGCCAAGAAGTGCAAGGTGTCGTCATCGGGGCTGTTGGCGACCACGGCGAGCGAAATGGTGCCACCTTCGGTACTGGTTTGGGCACCGGGGTTGTTGATGATCGGCAGCTGTTCAGTATGGGCTACATGCCAGGCGAACGTCTGGCTCGCCGAAACGCTCTGGTTGTCAGTCGCCGTGACGGTGACTTGATAGCTCCCAGGTGGATTGCTGCCGCTGGTCACATCCGCGTCGCCGAAGGCCAATGTACCCGTGATGACACCCGTATTGGGGTCGATCGTCACTCCGCCGGGCAAACCGCTGGCCGAAAAGGTGAGTGCGTTTCCCTCAGCATCGGTAGCCACGATTGGCAAATCGATTGCGTTGCCTTCGGCATCCGTTTGCGCGCCGGGGTTCGTTACAGCCGGCGGCTCGTCGGCGTGCGTCACCATCCAGGCATACGACTCGCTGGAAACGTTCCCTTGCGAGTCGGTCGCTGTGACGGTCACCTGATACTGGCCGGCGACTGCCGGGCTCACGCCGCTCGTTTCGGCGTCGGTATAGGCCAATGCACCGGAAATCAAGCCGGTACTCGTATTGATGGAAAGCCCGCCAGGGAGGCCGCTGGCAGTGTAGGTCAATGATTTGCCAGCCGGATCGGTCGGCAACGCCAGGTACGATATCACGGCCCCCTCGGCCGATACTTGGCCGGGCCGCGGCGCGTTGCTCACGCTCCAGGCGAACGTCTGGTTGACGCTACCGCCGTGGCCGTCGGAGACCGTCACAGTCACGCTGTACTGGCCGGCGCCAAGGGAACCACTACCGCTCGACTGCTCAGCGTCATTAAAATCGAGCGTCCCAGCGATCACGCCCGTCGCCGCATTGATCGCCAGTCCACCAGGCAAGCCGCTGGCCGAATATGCCAGCGTGTTTCCATCAAGGTCGCTTGCGTTCAACGGCAACGAGACAACATCACCCTCCTGGTTCACCTGGGCGCCGGGGTTAGCGAGCGTCGGCGCCCGATCGGTGTCGGCGACCGTCCAAGTGAACGATTGGCTGCCGGCAGCGCCGGTGGTGTCGGTAGCCATGACAGTGACCTGGTAAGTGCCAGCTGGATTCGTTCCCGTGCTCGCCTCGGCATCGCTAAAATCCAGTGCGCCACTGATCGCGCCGGAGTTCGGGTTGATCGTCAGTCCACTCGGCAACCCCGTGGCGCTGAACGTGAACGGGTTCCCCTCGGGAGCTGTGGCGCCACTGGCCAACAATACGTAGTCTCCCTCATGGCTCGATTGATTCGCGATGTGCGCTACGACCGGCGGCCGGTAGGTGTCGGAAATCGTCCAAGTGAAGTTTTGGCTGGCCGTCTCCCCAGCGGAGTCAACAGCCGACAGAGTGATCTGGTACGTGCCGTTTGCACTGCCCGTCCCGCTCGACTGCTCGGCGGCCGAATAGCTCACAGTGCCCGTGATCAACCCATTGGCGTCCATCGTCAGCCCGGCAGGCAGGCCCGTGACCGAGCGCGTGATTTCGTTTCCGTCGGGGTCGGCGGCCTGCGTCTGAAACGAGATGATTGCCCCTTCGGCGCTCGACTGGGCGCCGGGATTGGTAATGAAAAGCGGTCCGGTCGCCGCGGTCACCTGCCACGAGAATGATTGCGAGGCGCTTACCAGCACGTTGCCCGCTGCATCGACGGCCGAGACGGTGACGGTCACGTTGTACGTACCATTCTGCGTTTCCGCCGCGGTAAAGTCGATCATGCCACCGATCACGCCAGACGTGGCGTCAATCGAAAGCCCGGAGGGAAGCCCGTCGGCGGAGTACGAAAGCGAATTGCCGTCAGGCGATGTCGCCTTGATTGGCAAATTCACGATGTCCCCTTCCTGGTTGGTTCGGGAAGAGGGGGCCGTCACGATCGGAGCCCGCGGAGTATCGATGACCGTCCAAACGAATGTCTGGCTGGCCGCCAGGCCCCGGTCGTCGGTTGCGGTCACGGTGACGTTGTAGGTTCCGCTGGCCGTCTCCGCGTCTGTGTACGCTAATGTTCCGCTGATCAATCCTGATTGGTTGCCAATTGAAACGCCGCTGGGCAGTCCCGCCGCGCTGTAGGTCAATGGTCTCAGGTCGGGGCTTGTGGCTGAGACCGACAACGATGCGGTGTCACCCTCTGAATCACTGAAGGAGCCTGGGTTGGTGACGATCGGGGCGCGCGGCGAGTCTGTGACCGTCCAGACAAACGTCGTCGCCGCACTGCCCCCTTCGCTATCTGAGGCCGAGACGAGAACCGTGTAATGGCCGCCATTGGTTTCCGCCGCGCTGTAATCGACGCTGCCGGAGATGAGCCCGGAGGTCGGGTCGATCGTCAAACCGGCGGGCAAACCACTGGCACTGAACGCCAGCGGATTGCCTTCCGGATTTGCTACCGCAATTTGCAACGAAGCCGCGTCCCCCTCGGCATTGGTTTTCGCCCCAAGATTCGTCAAGGTCGGCTGCCGGTAGGTATCGGTCACGAACCAATTGAATGATTGGCTCGCCGCCGCTCCCTTGGAGTCGGTCACCGACACGATCACGGTGTAAACTCCTCCGTTGACCTCGGCCGCACTGTAATCGGTGCTACCGCTGATGACGCCATTGTGGTCGATCGAGAGTCCGTTTGGTTCTCCACTGAGCGTGTAGCTCAGATTTACATTGGTGTTGCTGTCCGTGGCACTTGTCGCCAGGGAAACGCTAACTCCCTCGGCGCTCGTTTGCGGCGAAATCGCGGCAAGCGTCAATGGCTCGCTCGTGGTCGCGCCGGTGCCGGATGTGTACGTGAATTGATCGTGGGAAGGATCAACGGGTGAGGTTCCAGCAGGCGTAGTAATTCGGACGTTAACAGCCCCGGCAGCATGGGCCGGAGCAATGGCCGTGACGGATGTCGCCGAATTGATTGTATATGCCGCGGCGGGCAATCCGCCGAAACTGACTCCCAGGACGTTCACAAATCCGGCACCCGTAATGGTGACCGACTCGCCGCCGTCGCCGCTACCCGACGCAGGGCTGAGGCTGCTAATGGTCGGAGGGGGCGCGGTAAACGTAAAATGGTCGCCGCTTGTTACCGGAGATATGCCACTGGCGGTGGTCACAATTAGATCGACTACGCCCGCTGCCTCCGCCGGCGAGGTGGCCGTGATTGACCCGGTTGAATTCAGTGTGAACGAGCTGGCAGGCGTGTTGCCAAAATTGACGCCCACGACCGAAACGAAACTGGTACCCGTAATTGTGACTGTGGTCCCGCCTGCGGATGGACCAAAATGGGGGCTGACGCTGATTACGGACGGAGGCGGCGCGATGAAGTCGAAACTGTCGGCGTTGGAATTCGTCGGCGAGGTGCCCGACGCCGTCGTGACCGTCACATCCACATTGCCGGGAGTGCCGGCGGGAGTCGTCGCCGTGATCGAATTCGCGGAATTCACCGTGAACGTTGTGGCCGGCGTACCCCCGAAGCTTACGCCACTGACGGCCACGAAATTCATGCCCGTGATGGTAATCACGGTACCTCCCGCCGCCGGACCGCTGTTAGGGCCCACCGAAGTCACCATGGGGGCGGGCTCGATATACGTGAACTGGTCGGCCGTACCAGTAGCGGACGTACCTGCCGAGTTAGTCACCGTCACGTCCACCGTTCCCGCCGATCCGGGCGGCGCCGTGGCCGTGATCGAAGTCGCCGAATTGACCGTGAAATTGCTGGCGGCGGTGCCGCCGAAGCTTATGCCCGTCACCGACGACAAATTCGCACCACTGATCGTCACCACGGAGGCGCCCATCGTCGAACCGCTATTCGGAGTGACGCCGCTCACCGAGGGCACGGCTTGCGTATACGTGAATTGATCGCTGGAGTTGGTCGCCGACGTGGCCGAGGAGGTCGTGACGGTGACATCGACGACACCCGCGGCATGTACGGGCGAAGTCGCCACGATCGAGGTCGCCGAGTTGACCGTGAAGTTCGTGGCGGTCACACCCCCAAACGACACCGTGCTCACGGAAGTAAAGTTGGTGCCCGTGATGGTCACGTTGGCGCCCCCCGTTGAAATACCCGTGTTGGGGCTGACCCCCGTGACCGTGGGTGCCGGCGCAACATAGGTGAATCGGTCGGCGGAATTAGTCGAAGACGACCCACCCGTATTCGTCACTACGATATCCACCGCCCCAGCCGAATGGGGCGGGCTGGTCGCGGTGATTTGGGTGGACGAATTGACTGTGTATGTATTTACCGCGGCGCCCCCAATGGTGATGCCGGTAACCGAGGTAAAGTTGCTCCCCCCGATCACCACCTGGTCGCCCCCCGCCGTGCCGCCCGAGTTGGGCGTAACACTTGAGATCGTCGGCGCGGCGGGCAAGAACGTGAACTGGTCGGCCGAGCCGGTCGCCGAGGTCCCGCTGGAAGCCACGATGGTGATGTCGACTGTGGAGGCACTTTCCGCCGGTGCGGTCGCCGTGATCGCGGTCGAGGAATCGACCGTGAAAGCGGTGGCCGCGGTCGTGCCGAACATGACATTGCTCGCCCCGCTCAGATTCGTGCCCATGATGGTCACCACGGTTCCTCCCGCAGATGGTCCGCTCGACGGGTTGATGCCGGTCACGGTGGGAGCGGGAGCATTAAACGCGAATTGGTCGGCCGAACTCGTGACCGACGAGCCGACGGCGGTCGTCACAACCACATCGACCACCGCCGCCGCATGGGCCGGCGTCGTCGCCGTGATCTGTGTCGCCGAATTGACCGTGAACGCGGTGGCCGCGACCCCGCCCAGCGACACGCTCGTAACGTTCGTAAAGTAATTACCCGTGATCACAATGGTCGTGCCCCCACTTGTCGGTCCGGAGGCCGGGCTCACGGCGCTCACGGTGGGCGAGAGCTGGTAGGTGAGCTGGTCGGACGAGCTCGTGGCGGACGTTCCGCCTGAGTTCGTCACTGTGACGTCGATCGTACCCGCAGATTCGGCCGGATCGACCGCCGTGATGCTGCTCGATGAATTCACGGTATACGAACTGGCCGCGACCGTGCCAAATTTCACTCCACTCACGTTGGCAAAATTACCGCCAGTTATCGTTACCGATACTCCTCCAGAAACCGGGCTGACGTTCGGACTGACTCCGCTGACGGTCGGCGCGGCCTGGTACGTGAACTGGTCGGCCGAGCCTGTCGCCGACGTCCCACCAGCGTTACTAACGGTGACATCGACAACTCCCGCGGCATGCGATGGATCGACCGCTGAAATGGAAGTGGACGAGGTTACGGTATAGTTCGTGGCGGCCATGCCGCCAAACGAGACGCCACTAACGGCGGAAAACCCGCTCCCCGTAATCACCACCGTCGTGCCGCCCCCGATCGGCCCCGAGGCCGGGCTGACGCCGCTGACACTCGGGGCCGGTGGATTGTACGTGAAGTGATCGCTTGAACTGGTGGCCGAGGTGCCCCCGGCGTTGGTCACGGTCACATCGACCGTCCCCACCGACTCGGCCGGGACAACGGCGCTGATTGAGGTCGAAGACGTTACCGTGTAGGAGCTGGCGGCGACACTTCCAAATTTCACTCCAGTAATTGAATTGAAGTTCGTGCCGCTAATCGTGATCGTGCCGCCCCCCGACGTACCGCTCGACGAAGGGCTGACGCCGCTGACGGTGGGCGCTGGCGGGTTATAAGTGAAGTGGTCACTGTTGCCGGTGGCCGAGCTACCGTTCATCATCGTGTTCACCACGATATCGACGCTTCCGGCCGCATGACTTGGCGACGTCGCGGTGACCTGGGTTGAGGAATTGACGGTATAGTTCGTGGCGGGCGTGCCTCCAAACGTCACGCCATTGATCGACGAGAGGTTACTCCCTGTTATCACTACCGAGGTGCCTCCGCTGGTGGCGCCGGAGGCGGGCGACACGCCGCTGATCGTGGGGGGCGAACCGGGCTCGGTAATCGTGTCGGTGGCGGAGCTGGGTGTCGATACGGTATAGCCCGTGCCCGAGGTCAATGTGACGATGACCGTGGGGGCAGTCCCATCCTGGTTGGTCAGGATCGGTGAGATATCAATCGAGCCGGACATTTGATTCGCCCCGATCGTGATCGTGCCCGACAGCGCGTGGTACGAATCGTTGGGTACCGCGCTGCCGCTCACGGTGTAATTGACAGTCATCGCCTGTGTGGGAGCGGGCGCAGCCATCACGTTCAACGAGCCATGCTGTCCCGACATGGCATTGGCATTGCTCATTTCCTGGATCGTGACCGACGTGAGAAGCTGCTTGGGCTCAAGCGCTTGAAAGGCCAGCGGGCGGATGGTTCCCAGTCTTGGCCGCCAGGGCCTTGAGCGGCGCCCAGAGTTGCGGCGTTCCCGCCGGGAAGAGGGGTCGAAGCGACGGAAAAACTTGATCAACCACGATTCGCGAAATGACATGGCTTCAGGTTCCGCTGGGCGATCGCCGTTGGGCGATGGGAGTCAGACGATAGGCGATAGGTCCAGGAGCGTTACCGCGTGAAAGATAGCGTTCATGTTGATAACGAATGGCGCGGACCATTACAAGAAAAATCTGAACGATTGATGAAAAGAAATCGACGACTCGTCGGGCCGCCAAAGGGCTCGATGATGAGGGTGTCGGGATCCTGACGAAAAGCGTCCAATTTCTGACGATTGTCGTCAGAAATCCGACACTCCTGCGAGCATTTGGAAATCAGTCATGGGCTTTCTTGCACTACCATCCGTCGCCACAAGATCTCGGAAACGAATTCGATGGGGTCGTCGGCGCGCGGCCCGCACCTCTACCGCGGCTTACGGGGCAGTCGCGATTCGTCTTGCTTCAACAGGCCGTGCTTGGCAAGCTTGGCGTGCAATGTGGGCCGGGGTAATCCGAGCATCTTGGCGGCCCTCGCCTGGTTTCCCTCCGCCAGGCGAGTCGCTTCTTCAAACAGCAATCGTTCCAATGCGCGCATGCAAGTGTTGTAAACACCACCGGTCGACGACGATCGCAACTGCCTTGCGACGTAACGGCGCAGCTCGTCGCACGCGACGGTCGACAAGGGGCCGGTTTCCTTAGGCGCGCTCACCACCGGGCGCGTCGGCGGTGCGGCGGGCTGCACGGCCCATGCGTCGCCGATGTCGGCAACGTCCTGAGCGTGCCGCGGCGCCACAATCAACATCCGCTGAATGTGACGCTCGAGTTGTCGCAGCAGATCGATCATCGCCATGCCTTCGGCGACGATTTCGTCACTCGCGTCGGGCACCAATGGAAATGTGGCACGCAGGTGCCTCTCGGTCACGGTGTCAGGGTCATCCGGCTCACGTTTACAGTCGGGAATCGCGCTCATGTTGTACCTCTTTTGTGCGGGTATCGATGCGGTCTGGGGAGTCTTCGACGAGCCTTTGGTCGTCCCCCCCCAAATACAAATTGAGATTCAGGCGCAAATCCGGACATTGGGGTCATGACTTGATAGAAAATCGCAGGTCAGCGGCGTAACTTGGGATGCTTCGGAAACTTAGTGAATTTTGCCGCTGGCTAAAGCCATTCCGGCGTGTGGAGGCGGGGAATCCGCACTTGGGTGGGCTATTGGAAATTGGTACGATCCCTCGCCCAGAATTACCAGTTTGGCAAATATCGCGAGTTTGGCCCGCCCATGAAACTGCTGGCGTTCACGGAAGGTCCCGACCACGTTTGCTACCGTTACCGGCTCGAGGCGTTTCGGCTGGCGCTTTCGGAGCGAGGCTGGGACCTTAAGGCAGAGCCACTGGCTCGCAGCCTTTTTCGCCGCGTCGGCCAACTGCGCCGTGCGGCCGAGGCCGATGTCGTCGTCTTGCAGCGCAAGCTGTTGCCGCTATGGCAACTTCGCATGCTCCGCAAGCGCGCTCGGCGGCTGGTTTACGATTTCGACGACGCCCTTTACTGCCGCGACAGTTACCATCCCAAGGGCACGGAAAGCTGGCGCAGGATGTTCGCGTTTTGGGCCACCATCTACGCCGCCGACACCGTCACCGGAGGCAACCACCATTTGTGCGCCCAGGCGGCCCGCTGGGTGCCGGCCGAACGTGTGCGCTTCGTACCCACCTGCATTCGCCCTGAAACCTATCCCGTCGCCGACCACCGGCGACGTGGTACCGAGGTGAAGTTGGTGTGGATCGGCCAACGCAGCACGTTGCCGAGCCTCAACCTGGCGGAACCCTGCCTGGCTGCCGCCGCCGCTCGCCTGACGGGTCTGCAGCTTCGCGTCGTCTCCGACGTCTTTCCGAACTTGAGTGGAATCCGCGTCGAGCAGCGCATCTGGTCGGCAGCGACCGAGGCCGCCGACGTGGCAGATGCCGACGTGGGCATCAGTTGGCTCCCAGACGACCCATGGAGCCTGGGCAAGTGCGGGTTAAAAGTGTTGCAGTACATGGCCGCTGGGTTGCCCGTGGTGGCCAACCCGGTCGGAGCCAACAACCAGATGGTTGTCGACGGCGTTACCGGGTTCCTGGTTCGCACGCCGGCCGAGTGCGCCGATGCCATTGGCCGCCTGGCTGCCGAACCGGAGTTGAGGGTCCGGCTAGGACGCGCGGGCCGCGAGCTCGCTGGCCGTGAATACGGCGTACGACGCTGGGGTGAGGAATGGGCTAATCTGTGCGACGAACTTGCCGGCCGAGATGATGAGCGTCGATCCGGCCCGAATCGTCGAGCGACCGCCGATTCAATGCGGCGGCGCACCTTCGCGGAGGCGCATTCGTGATCGCGAGCATGCGAAATGCGATCCTTCGCGCAGCGGAAATTGTGAACATTCCGATACGCGTGGCAGCGGCAAGGCGGACGCCGTTACGAGTTTGGCTGGTTGGCGCATGCCTGATGGTTTCGATGGTCGTTTCCGGCTGCGCGACGATGTTTGCACCACGTTCCGCGCTGCCGGCACGCCATACATTGGTGCTCGACCCGTTGGTCGTGTACAGCGATTTTCCGTTGCCAGCGCACCATCGCCTGGTCGATGACGTGGCGGCCGAGCGTGGCGAGCTGATGTCGAAACTGAACCTGCCTCGCTCTGAAGAGCCGATCCACGTGTACTTGTTCGATACGGAAGCCAGGTTCCAGACTTTCGTCCAGCAACACTTTCCCGAATTCCCGACGAGGCGCGCGTTCTTCGTCGAAAGCGATACGCGGCTGGCCGTCTATGCCCATTGGGGTGACCGCGTTTCGGAGGATTTGCGTCACGAAGTGGCCCACGGTTATTTGCATGCCGTCGTGCCCGACCTGCCGCTTTGGCTCGACGAAGGCCTGGCGGAATATGCCGAGGTGCCGCGTGGCGACGCCGGGCTGAACCGACCGCACGTGAAACTCCTTGGCACCCGACTGGCCAGCGGAACCTGGCGTCCGGATCTGGAGCGGCTCGAGCGCCTCGACTCGGTGGCCGACATGACGCAGCTCGACTACGCCGAATCGTGGGCCTGGGTCCACCTGCTGATGGAGACCGATCCGGCGCGCCGCGAACTGCTGCAATCGCACCTGCAGGCGTTGCGCCGCGACGGCAAGGCCCCGCCGCTCTCCGCCCGGCTGCGCCCGATGTTTCCACAGCTCGACATTTTGCTGGCCGACCACATTCGCTCGCTCATCGGAAAGCCGTGATTTGCAATACGTTGAGCCCATCGGCATTCATTGATATGATGGCAGAATGCCAGTTTCCCAACGTATGATCGCACGCCTCGCCTTGGTGGGCGGAATTTGGCTTGCCAATGCTTTGTCGCTGCAAGCTGCCGATTCGGATGCAGTTGCACCGACGGCGGCCGACTTGGAATTCTTCGAGAAGCAGGTCAGGCCGCTCTTGGCCAATCATTGCCACAAGTGCCACGGTCCCGACGAACAGAAGGGGGGCCTGCGGCTCGATTCTCGTTCGGCCATTCTTGCCGGTGGCGATACAGGAGCGGCCGTCGCGCCCGGCAAGCCCGACGAGAGCCTGCTGATCGACGCGGTAGGCTATGGCGGCTTGTACCAAATGCCCCCCAGCGGCAAGCTCGCCGAGTCGCAGATCGCCACGCTTCGGCGGTGGGTCGAGCTCGGCGCGCCGTGGCCGGAATCGGCCGTCGCGTCGGAGGGGGGCAAGCCGGCCGCCAGCTTCGACCTGCGCGAGCGGGCCCAGCGCTGGGCCTTTCAACCGCTGGTCGAACACACCCCGCCGACCGTAAGCGACACGGGCTGGCCGCAAACGGCCGTCGATCGGTTCATCCTCGCCAAACTCGAAGCGGCCGAACTGGAGCCGGCCGAGCCCGCCGACCGTCGGACGCTGTTGCGCCGAGTGACTTATGACCTGACGGGCCTGCCTCCGTCGCCGGCCGAGATCGAGTCGTTCCTGGCCGACGAAACGCCCACGGCGTTCGATCGTGTCGTCGATCGGCTGCTGGCCTCACCGCGCTATGGCCAACGCTGGGCGCGACACTGGCTCGATCTGGTGCGTTACGCCGAAAGCCGCGGACACGAGTTCGATTACTCGGTCCCCAACGCCTTTCAATACCGCGACTATGTGATTCGGGCTTTGAACGCCGACGTACCGTACGACCAGTTCGTCGTCGAACATGTGGCCGGCGATCTGCTGCCCGAACCGAGGCTGAACCCCGAGCGCGGCTTCAACGAATCGATTCTCGGAACCGGCTTTTGGTTCTTGGGCGAGGAGGTCCATTCGCCCGTCGATATTCGCGGCGACGAGACGGACCGCAACGACAATAAGATCGACGTGCTCTCCAAGACCTTTCTGGGGTTAACGGTCGCTTGCGCACGCTGTCACGACCACAAATTCGACGCGATTTCGACCAGGGACTACTACGCCCTGGCCGGTTTCGTACTAAGCTCCGGCTACCGGCAGGCGCCGTTCGAAGCCTTGGAACAAAACCGCCGCATCGCGAGCGACCTGGCGACGTTGAGCGCCCAACAGCGTCCGAAACTGGCCGCGGCCTTCGCCACCGCGGCGAAACCGGCACTGGAACGCATGGCCCAGGTGCTGATGACCACGCGCGACGTACTTGTCGCGTGGGCCGACGCGGCATCGCGCGACGAGCGGCTTGCCGCGGCGGCCGGGCGGATTGCCATCGATCCGCGCTTGCTGGCAGCTTGGGCCGCCGAGATCGAGCGCGCGAAGAACGATCCGGCATCACCGCTTCATGCCTGGGCGGTTTTGGCGCGCGCACCGTTCGACGCGCCGCCGGCGGATGTGCTCCGGCCGCTTGCCGTGCGTTGGCAGGAGCAAAACGACGCGGTGGCCAACTCCTTGGCCGATGCCAGGGTCGTGATTGATTACTCACAAGTTAAGGCGGCCGAATGGTTGCAAGACGGTTTCGTCTTCGGATCTGGCCCGGTGCGGCCCGGCGAGATTCGCCTCGGTACCGAATCCAAACGTCCAAGCGACCGTGCTCCAAGCAACGGTGTTCCAACTGACAGGGGGCCGATCGCGAAGGTTTTCGACCGGGCGGCCGCCGTGAGCGATCCGGCTTGGGACGTGCAGCAATTGGCGCCCGGCGTCGAGCGCGAGGGGGGCCGGTTGGCGTGGTCCCAATCGGGCCGAACCTTGCGGACTCCAACGTTCACGCTTGGCGCGGGCAAACTCTATTATCTAGTCAGCGGGTCGGGCCATGCTTACGCGGCCGTCGACTCGCACCGCATGAACAACGGTCCGCTGCACGGGGCCCTGATCCGCGAATGGAAGGCGGCCGAAGGAGCTTTTCAGTGGATTGAGCACGACTTAAGCTCCTATCCGGGGCATCTCGCCCATATCGAGTTCACGCCGTACCTCACCAGTGAGGTCGGCCCCAATGAGTCGTCGGTTTTGGCGGTTGCATTGGTGGTCGAGGCCGCGCGTCCACCCGCAGCCATCGATCGCCCAAATGCGCTTTTGTCAGCGCTGCTGCGTAACACAGCCTCAGCCGAATCCGTGGCCCGAGCCTACCAGCAAACATTCATCGACGTTATGGAACGCTTCGGCGCCGACTCATTGATCGGTACGCAGGGGGCCGCCGACGCGGCGAGGCTCATCGATTGGCTGGTTCATCGGCCGGAACTTTTCAATGTGCCGGACGGCGCACCTTTGCGCCAAATCCAGGAGGTTGCACGGCCATACCTGGAGCAAAAAGCGCGGCTCTTCGCGAGCCTGCCGCGCCTGTCGCAGACTGCTCCCGCCATGTGGGAGGGAAGTGGCGTCGACGAGCTCGTGCTCTTGCGCGGAAATCCGAAGACGCCGGGCGAGGCGGTGCCGCGGCGGCACCTGGAGGCGATCGCAGGAGCTGAACAACCCGCGGTCGAACACGGGAGCGGCCGGCTCGAACTAGCCCGGCGGATGGTTGACCCCCAACATCCCTTGCTGGCGCGAGTGATCGTCAACCGCGTTTGGCAACACCTGTTCGGGCGTGGGATCGTGGCCACGGTCGACAACTTTGGCGTCTTGGGCGAGCCCCCCACACACCCGGAATTGCTCGATTTCCTGGCCGAACGATTCGTGGAAAACGGCTGGTCGATCAAGCGATTGGTTCGCGAACTGGTCGTGTCGCGCGCCTACCAGCTTTCCAGCCGTCCGAGCAGTCGCGCGATGGATGCCGATCCGCGCAACCTGTTACTGTCGCATGCGAACATGCGGCGTCTCGAGGCCGAGGCCATCCGCGACGCGGTGCTGGCTGTATCGGGCCGGCTAGACGAGCGGATGTACGGGCCGAGCGTGGCAACGCACTTGACTCCCTTCATGGAAGGGCGCGGCCGGCCCGAGAGCGGGCCATTGGACGGGGCGGGCAGGCGCAGTATTTACTTGAGCGTGCGGCGAAACTTCTTGAGTTCGACGTTCTTGGCTTTTGACTTTCCGATACCCTTTACCACGACCGGCCGGCGAAGCGTATCGAACGTGCCTTCCCAGGCATTGACGATGATGAACAGCCCGTTCGTCGTCGCCGAGGCGAGAAACTGGGCCGCACACACGCTGGCGACGGCTGGGCGCTCGGCGGGCGAGCGCGTCGACGAACTGTATGTCGCGGCTTATGCCCGGCCCGCCACCGATGCCGAGAGGCAAGGTGCCCTGGCGTTCGTCGCTGAGCAAAGCCGCCGCTACGGTGGCGCGCCCGACGACCCGCGCGCCTGGGCCGACCTGTGCCACGTGTTGTTGAACGTGAAGGAGTTCATTTACATACAATGAATGAGCGTCACGAATGCGAGGCTCATTGTAGAGGGGATAGGGGGATGGGGAGGAGATATCCCACATAATTGGCGTAATGGGTGCATTCCGACCTCGAACTACGCCAGGTTTGTCTTTTCTCGCTTGCGACACTTGCCCGGCAACCATCCATGTTGCAAAATGAGAATGATGAGCGAAACTAGCGAGACTTTTGCTCGGCTCCAAAAGATATTTCAGGACGTTTTTCTTGACGACGGCCTGACGATCTCGGCGGAGACGAACTCGAACGATTTCGAAGGCTGGGACTCGCTCACGCACGTGACTTTGATGGTGCATGTCGAGAGAGTGTTCGACATCCAATTCACGAGCTCTGAAATCGCCTCATGGAAGAACGTCGGCGAATTAGAACAGTTGATTGAAGCCCGAGTGCGACAGAAAGGCTAGATCTGCTGCCGCTTGCCCCCTTGGCATGGGCGGCGGCTGCGGCAGGAAAGCGGGAGGCCCTCCACATTCGTTCGTGGGAAACGGCCTTTAACACGCGATGGACCGATCCCCACTCGATCTCTACAAGCCAGACTTCTGGTACACCCTGGCCATCGCGGTCCTGGTCCTGGTGCCGCTCAAGGCTCCCGTCGTTCGCAAATGGGCTTGGGCAGCCATCAATCTCGCCTTTCTCGGGGTCTTGCTGGGCCTTCCCGACTGGCACCATGCGCGCGAGCTGCTCGAGCGACAGGCGTGGCACGACGCCGCCAGACTCTTGGGCGCATCGGACCTGATGCGCGTATGCGGATGCATCCTGGCGGCGTACGTCGTGTTGCAAATGGTTCAGCGCCGCTGGTTGGGAACCGTATCGCTCCTGCTGGGTGGGCTGGCCGTTTTGACGCTGTTCGTGATCCACAAGCTGCCGTCGACGGCAACGGTTTATCGACTGGCGAGCGTCAAATCGGTGCTGGTGGCGATCGGGTTTTCGTACGTCGCATTGCGCCTGGTCGACGCCCTGCGCCTGACGCACGAAGGGCGGCACGCCGCTCCCGACTTTCCTTCGACGATCAACTACCTGTTGCCGTTCCATATGCTGGCCGCGGGGCCGATCCAGGGCTACGCCGATTTCCTGGCTCAGCCCGCCGTGCCAGCGCCGCTGAGCACATCCGACGCGCTGCGAGCTGTCGAGCGAATCGTACTAGGGTTGTTCAAGAAGTACGTCATCGCGGACCTCCTCGAAGAGTCGTTGATCACCGCGTTCCAGGCACCTTTTCCGTACCTCGCCGTGGAGACCCTGCTTTTTTATTTCTGGCTCTACCTGGACTTCAGCGCTTACAGCGACATCACCGTCGGGGCGGGCCGGCTGATCGGGGTGGCCACGCCGGAGAACTTCAACCGGCCGTACATCGCGCGGAACCTGGTCGACTTCTGGGACCGCTGGCACATTTCGCTTTCGCAGTTCATCTACCGGAACATTTTCATCCCGGTGCAGATGGCGCTGGTTCGGCGCACGGGGCCTAAGTCCGCCCTTTGGTGCGCCGCGGTGGCCTATTCGGTTTCGTTTCTGCTGTGCGGGCTGTGGCACGGTCTGGACGTGCGCTGGGCCTTGTGGGGCATGATGCACGCCTTGGGGCTGGTGGCTGTCGTTTGGTACCGCGCCTGGTTGAAAAAGCGACTCAGCCGCGAAACTTTGAGCCGCTACCTGGCCCATCGCGGCATTCGGTTAGGCGCCACGATCCTGACTCAAGTTTACGTCGCCCTCACGCTCCTGGTTGCGACCTGGCCGTGGGGTTGGTCAATGTAGGTCAGGCTTTCTAGCCTGACGGAACGAAGAGTTGCGCAGCCAGGCTGAAAAACCTAACCTAAAGCGGGTAACCCGATATGTGGTACAATTGATCCAAGCTTGGCTTTCGCGGCGCCAAGGGAGCAAACTGGCGATGACGAGCACGAGCGTTCCCGATTCGACGAAGGACACAATCCCTCCCTGGCAGTTCGCCGTGAGGCTGGTGTGGGTGGTCGTGCAGTTATCGCTCGTCTATGCGCTCGGCGCTACTGGTGCTCAGTTCTTTTACCAGGGCTTCTAGGTGGATGGCATGAAAGTCTTCGATCTTTCGCGCTATCGCGGAGTGGCCATCGTCGCCGGCGGCGTCGTGATTGCGCTGGTAGCGATGCATTACGTTTTTGGTCTCGCCTTCGGGGCCCGCGCCGAGAGGATTTTGCCCAACCAGCGGCCGCTCGGCCTGGAACTGTACGCGAAAAACTGGAGCCGGATTGCGGCCCTCGACCGCATGTACCACCGCGGCCAATTGGCACCAGAAACGCGGTTGGGAATCGTGATTGGGAATTCGGCGACCCAATCAGGTATCCAACGCAAGATTTTGGACACCTATGCGACGGCGGCCAATCGTTGGTTCGTGCTGACCAGCGCGGGCATGAGCTTCGAAAACCTGGAGAGCCTGACCAAGCCGGTGTTCTATTGCAGCCTGAAGCCGTCGGTGGTGGTCATGGGCGTTCATCCCCAGATGCTCGTGGGCGAAAGCTATTTTGCTGAGGAAGCGCCGCAAAGGGCACTGCCCGTCGTAGGTCGCCTCCAACGGAAACTCGATGCGCGCTGGACGGTCGAGCGCGTCCTGCGCGCCCTTCCCGTGGTTCCGCGATTGCTGAAGATGCTTGGCGCTCATTGGGTCGTCAGAAACCGCGGCGATCTGGCGTATTACCTGCGTACTCTCGCTTATGAAATGCGATTGGTGGTTTTTCGCGAATTCGCTGTCAAGGCGGAGTCGCTTTTCATACCCGCCACCGAGCCGTGGGATGACGAACCGCTTTGGTGGTGGCAAGCGGACGCCCCGAACGACGAGTTTGCCAAGTTGCAGACCGATTTTTGGAAGAAACACGGGCATTTCGAAGCGGACAAATACGCCACTGGCGGGCCACAAGCGCGAAGTCTTATCCGGCTGATTCGCGCCTATCGCAAAATTGGAGCCAAGGTGTACATCGTCCTCATGCCCCTGCGCTCCCCGGCACGGGCTTTGGTTCCGGCGAACGCCAGGCCATGCCTCTTGAAGGTGCTCCGCGACGCCTTCCCTGACGACCCGCCCGAAATCATCGATGCCGAAGCCAAGATTCCCGATCAGTATTTCGCCGACGAGGCCCATCTGTCGGGACTTGGGGCGGAACGCTTATCAAGACTCGTGGCTGATCGTCTGCAAGAGTCTACGCCAGAAGAAGGCGATGGGCGTTAGGCCTATTGCGGATCGCCTGCCGCCTCATCTTCTACTTGCCAGGCTTCAACGGCTTCGTCGGTGGCAACGAGCAGCGTCCCTCGCCCTGCGACGTTGGCGACTGCCAACCCGCAAAGCGAAGCAGCATAGCTGAATTGGTCGATCATGGTGCCGTCGATCGCAAAGATGTGAATCGTGCCATTGGCCCCGGCGATGACCCATTGCCCCGTTTCCAGGCCCAGCAGATTGCCGGCCGCCACGCTTTCGAACCCGGCGTGGGGCTGCATCTCGGCCGGTAGTCTGTAGCTTTCCAACTCCTCGCCGGAGGGCGAAACGAAAACGGCCACTTCAGGACCAATCTGCCCTGGCCCAATTTTGTCGTGGGCGATCACACACCTTTCGGGCTGGTCGTCGCCATCGAGGTCGGCAGTGAAGATCAACTTTGCGATCCGGCCGTCGAAAGTGATCGCACCGCGCTCTTTACCCGTCGCGTCGATGGATAGCAGAACGTCTTGCAAGCTGGGGCCTTGCAGGCATGTGGCCAACAGCCCGCGCTGCCCGCGGCTGTCGGGGCCCGCCACGGCCAGCTTCAAAACGTTTTCGGCTGTCCGATTCCGCCAACGCCGTTCGCCGTCGAGCGAAACACCGTGGACACCGATTTCCCAGTAACCAACGCCGATCTCCAACTCACCGTCGCCGTCCAGGTCGGCTAGGACCGCGTCGGAAATGCCCGGATGAGTCCCCGCCTCCGGAAAGCTGAGCAACCGTTTCCAGTCAGAGTCGAACAAGTGAAGTTGTTGAACTCTGGGCCCGGAGCCCAGGAAAAACCGCTTGCCCGCGGCGTCGCTGGCGGTACGCAGAAACGCGACCACCGAATCGTCCCCTTCGGGCAAGTCGAGCTGGTGCTTCGCCAACAGCTTTCCATCAGCACCAACCTCGGCCACGCTTTTTAAGCCGTCGAGCACGAATACCTGATCGCTTCCGGTTGCATTGGGTACGACGAGAATGTTGCCGGGCCTTTTGAGCTCGGCGCACGACCAGAGCGGCTTGAGCCGAAACTTCGAGGGCTGAGTACGTAGCGAGGTAGGAGAAGCCTCGGTTGCCTGCACCGGCCTTTGAGCGGTCCAAGCGAAGCCCATGTAGAACATCGCCTCCATCAATTGCGGGGGCCATTGACCGACAAGCTCTGGCGTGGAGGCGATCAGGTCGCCCCCTTTGAGGAGCACATCAAGCCTTTTCGGCAGTGCCTTGAGCTGGTTGGGGTAAATGCCGATGGTGCGCTCCTGCAGACTGCCATCGGTGCCAAGGATCATGGTGGTCGGAACGACCTCCAGCGCGAAAGCGCGCCTGGCGACCTGGCTGCTGACTCGGGCGATCGGCAGCGACAGCCCGGCCCGTGCGAAGACCGACTTCAACTCGTCGTCCGAAACCTCCTCGGCTTCTGCGCAGACCGCCAGAAAGACGATCGAGTCCTGGTTCTGGTAGCGGGAATAAACCTGCTGGAGGTTCGCCAGATCCTTGAGGGAATTATCGACGTCGTCTTTCTGCCAGAACTTGACGACCGCGATCTTCCCTTTCAACGATTCGCGAGTGAACACCCGGCCGTCGAGGGCCTGAATCGTGAACTTGGGAATGCGGGCACCGATCCGCACCGCGTCGAACTGGTGGACCAATTCGGCGCCCTTGGGCACCTCGAACCGGAACGCCACGTCGTCGATGGGCCCATCCAGGCGCGCGCCTTTGAGATCGGCGGTAATGGTCATCCCCGTGACGCTGTGGAAGTAAGGCGCCAGGAGTGCCCTGTATCCGTCGGTGGGGTACTCGACGCGCCGCAGCGCGAGGGTTTTCTTGTCAATCCACAGAACGAACGTACCGTCGGTTCGCTTGATCCGAACACGGTGACAAACTTCGCCGTCGATCGACTGCTCCGACGCGAGCTCCGGCCCTTTCGCGTTCGTCAAGAACTGCGAGAGCGGCTCTGGGTCCAGGAATAGCGCCAGCGGCACGGAACCGACGATTCGATTGAGCGCTTGCCCCAGGACACGGTCGGCGTACACCAGCGTGAGCGACAACTCGTCGGGCGCGGGGACGCAGAACACTTCGCCCGGCGCCTCGTTGATCGTGGCGTGGAAGTTCCGGCCGTCGCAGACTACCACCGCGTCGTAGGCATGGAAGCGCAGCTTGTTCGGTGCCGAGAGGGCTACGGAGAAATCGTAGAGCTCTTCGACGCGCTCGCCGTCGCGCCGGTAACGTACCTGAAGCTGGCCGCTGTCCTCGTAACTATCGGCTTTATGGTAGGCCTCGATCATCTGCTCCATGAGCTCCATGGCCGGCCCCTTGATTTCTTTTTCGCCGACTGGTTCTGGCTCGACGTCCGGCGCCGGCGTATCGACACAGCCCATCGTCGGCGCCAGCAACAGCAACAGGCAGCCGGCGGAAAACAAAAGGAGCGGAGTCAATGGAGGACGGAACGATGCGTGGCTTGACATCTCGTCGGTTCCTTGAACTCAAAAGCGATCGGGCGGCAGAACGCCGCCGCGAGTTGACATCTCTCTATTATTCGATAACCGGGCCGCCGGGTAAAGCTCGGATTTTCATGGAGCGCCAACCGCGGCCCAATGGCGCAGTAGGGTCAAGCCAGCGGCCGGCCATCGAGCGTTGCGCCGGCCGACGGCTCCTCGGGCGGAACCGCCGGTATCTCGATCGTAAACCGGCTCCCCTCGCCCGGCCGGCTGTCGACGGTGATTCGTCCGCCGTGCTCCTGCACGATTTTCTGGCTGACGGTGAGTCCCAGCCCGGTACCGCGGTTTCCCTTGTGTGACACGAAAAGCGAGAAAATCTGCTCCTGCTCCTCCAGGGGAATTCCCGGCCCGTCGTCGGCAACGATGATCCGCAACCGTTTTTCGCCCAGATCGTGCTCGATACGCACGTCCACCCGACCAGCGCGAGCCACAGTCGCATTCGGTACAGCCGCGTTTGGTACAGCTACGTCCGATACCGCCGGAGAGCTTGCGCCGGGGCACGGGGTACTCGCGCAGCGGGTTGGCAGCGGGTCGGCTCGCTTGTCGTCATATCCGGCGTTCACCCCGGGCGCTCCATCCTCGTAGCGACTGCCTTCACGTGCCGCGGCTTCGCAGGCGTCGATCGCGTTGGTCACGAGGTTGAGTACCGCGTGGTGCATGCCGTCGGGGTCAAAGTCCAGCAACGGCAGTTCCGCGGCGGGCACGAACCGCAGTTCGACCTGTCTTTCGCGAGCTCTCACTGCCATCAGCTCGATCACGTCAGCGACCACCACGTTCATGTCCGACGGAACGAGTTGTGGTTCGCGTTCCTTGCTGAAGGTTAGCATGTCTTGCACGAGGCCGGAGATCAGCTCTTGCTTTTTCTCCACGAATTCCCACCCCTTTCGGACCATCTGCTCGTCGTGCTTCGCCAGGCCCTCCTCGATCAAGAAGCTGCCGCCGCGGATACCTTGCAGGATGTTCTTGATGTGGTGTGAAAGCGTGGCGATCGTTTGCCCGACGGCGGCCAGTCGCTCGGCCTGGACCATGGCCGAATAATAGCGGGTATCCTCAACCGCCAGGGCCGCCTGATGGGCGATGGCGATCATCAGCTTGAGGTGCTCCTCGGTGAACTTCGTGCCCCCTTGCTGCTGGATCAGCCGTTGCGGCGAGACCGAGGTGTCAATGTAGATCAGGCCGACCATGTGGTAACGGCCCTGCATGGGGGCGCAGATCGCTTCGCAGACGCCCATTTGCACGATGCTGGCAGCCGAATTCCAGCGGTCGTCTTCGCTGGCGTCGCTGGTCAGCACGCCTTCATTGTGTTCCAACACATAGTCGACGATCGTCTTGCTGATTTCGATCCGCTCCCGCGACTTGATTCCTTTGCGGTTACGGCGGACCTTCGGCTCGAGTTGGCCGTTCTCGGGATCCAACAACATGATGCAGCCCCGGTCGGCCTCGACCCACTCGAAGATGAGCTGCATGATTCGGTTCAGGAGCTGGTCGATATCGAGCGTGTGACTCACGGCCAGCGCCGTCCGGTACATGACTTGCAAGTTGCTGCGCGCGCGGGCCAACCAGGCGTTGGAACTCGATTGGCCGCCATCGAGAATCCGGCTCCCTTCGGCCTGGCTCATCGAACGGACGATCCGCGAGCGGTCGCCCTGCTGCGCGCGGGAGATGATGTCGATCCTGTCGGCCGCTCCGCCGGTCGATTCATCGGCGAGGCTGGTGAAGAGCATCATCGTGCTCCCCAATTGCACTTCATCGCCGTTGGCCAACTCGTGGGACTGCACCTTCTTACCATTGACGTAGGTGCCGTTCGAGCTGTCGAGATCGGTGAGCGTAAAGGTGCCGGCGGTGCGGAGCATCTCGGCGTGCCTTCGCGAGACTTCGGTATCGTTGAGCCGGATGTCGTTTGCGGCGTCACGGCCGAGCGAAAGTGAATCGCCCTCCAACTCGAAGCGCGTTCCCTGGTTGTTGCCGCGAAACACGAACAGCGATGCCACGGTCTGGAACTCCCAAGGGCCGCACGTGCTTCGTATCACGGAATCGTTCCGTTCATTAACGGAATGCATTCCGTTCTAACGACGGAACAATTCCGCTCAACCGGGCACGGCGTCAGCCGGCAGCGGCGGCGCTGAGGCCGTCCGCTGCGAGTAGCTCCTCGATTTTACGAATTAGAGGAGCGTAGTGGTAGGGTTTTGAGACGAATTGGCCGGCAGGGAGGTGCGCTGGGCGGCGGCGAGCGGTGCCCAACATCAGCAAGGGCGCCTCGCGCGTCAGCGACTCGGCCACCGTGGCGTCGCCATGGGCGGCCGTCGAGTTCTGGCACTCCAGATCGAGCACGATCAGATCGGGGTGGTGCTCGCGGGCCAAAGCCAGGCCGCGCCGAGGTTGGCTGGCGGCCAGGATTCGCACCCCGCGCGGCTCCAATGCCGCTCGGAGCGCTTCGCGGGTTTCTTCCGACGGATCGACGATCAGAATGCTGCGCCCACAGTCCAAGCGGACACCTCGGTGGTCAAAGGAGAGTGCTCCGGTCAAGGGGTCGAGAGCATAGCGGCAGCCGCCAGGCGTGTCAAAAGCGAATTCCTGCTTGACGCGCTCACCGTAACGATCAAGAATTCAACGAGTTAACTCGTCGACCTACCACGGAGCGATTCCAGTGAAGCAGTCCATCCACCGTTCGTTTCGCAACACCCCCGCACCCATCCAGGCGGCCCTGGGGGTTTGGGTCGTAGTTGTTGTCTCGCTGGCAACCAGTCTCTTGGGCGGCCGATTGCCAGCCGAAGAGAAATCGGTCGAGGCCGGACAAAGCGAACGGCGATTGTTCGAATCAGCGCGCTTCCTGGCCTCCGACGAGCTCGAAGGGCGCGGTGTAGGCACCAAGGGACTCGATCTGGCCGCCGATTACATTGTCCGTGAGTTCGCCGCCATGGGGCTGGCGACCGACCGGATTGAAGGCGGGGCATTCCAGAAGTTCACCATGACCACCGGGGCCGACCTGGGCGAACCGAACCAGATCACGCTGGTCGGTCCGGCCGACGATAAGCACCCCGAGGGCGTGAAGCTGGAGCTCAAGCTGGGGCAGGACTTCAATCCCTTGGCGCTGGGCGGTTCGGGCAAACTCGACGTCCCCCTGGTGTTCGTTGGTTATGGCATCACCGGCAAGGACGAGAATTACGACGACTACGCGGGAATCGACGTAAAAGGGAAGGCCGTAGTCGTGTTGCGTCATGAACCCCAACAGGACAATCCCAAGAGCGCCTTCAACGGCACCCTTCATTCGCCTCACGCCCCCTACGTGCGCAAATTGGCGAACGCCCACGAGCATGGCGCCGCGGCGGTAATCTTCTGCAACGACGAGTTCGACATCCGCAAGAACATCGCCCAACGTACCAAGGCCGTGATCGACGCCGTCGATGCCCTGGCGCAGGCGAGGGCCAAGTTCAAGGAAATCGCCGAACCGACTCCGGACCAAACCGAGGCCCAGCGAAAGGAGAATTTGGAGCTTTGCGACAGGCTCATCGAACGCAACCGCGAGTTGAAAGCGGCCGACGATCCGTTGCTGGGAATTCGTGAGACGGGCGGGGTGGGGGAAGCGGGGCGAGTGCCGGTCGTGTTTTGCCGTCGATCGGCCATCGAGCCGGCGGTCAAGCCGGCCGCTGGCGCCGATTTGGGAGAATTGGAACGCCAAATCGACGCGACCCTTTCGCCCCACAGCCACGAGCTGACCGGCTGGCGCCTGACGGGCGAAGTGACGATCCATCGGCATGACGTCGATGTCAAGAACGTCGTCGCCGTGCTCGACGGCGAAGGGCCCCGCGCGGACGAAACGATCGTGATCGGCGCCCACTACGACCACCTTGGATTCGGCGGAGATGGGTCGCTGGCCCCGGGCCAGAACGAGATCCACAATGGGGCCGACGACAATGGCTCGGGGACGGCCGCCTTGCTCGAGGTTGCCCATCGCCTGGCCACTCTCGGCCGCAAGCTGCCGCGGCGAGTCGTCTTCATCGCCTTTACCGGCGAGGAACGGGGCCTGATTGGCAGCGCTCGTTACTGTCGCCAGCCGTTGGTGCCGATGGATAAGACGATTGCCATGCTCAACATGGATATGGTCGGCCGTTTGAGCGACGAAAAACTGATCATCCAGGGGGTCGATACGGCCCCCGAATTCGGCACCATCATCGACGCCTTGAATGAGGTCTACGCCTTCAAGCTTACGAAGCAGCCGGGTGGATTCGGCCCCAGCGACCACTCGTCGTTCTACGCGCTCAAGGTACCGGTGATGCATTTCTTCACGGGTACGCACGTCGACTATCACCGGCCGAGCGATGACTACGACAAACTGAACCTGCCGGGCATGCGGCGGATCGTCGAGATGGTCACCGAAACCGCCGTGCGACTGGCAGACGCCGAGGGTCGCCCGCAGTACCAGCAGGTCAAGGCGCCGGCGGCCCGAGGGGGCGGAGACCGGCCCTATTTTGGCAGTGTCCCCGATTTTTCCCAGGATAAACCGGGCTATGCGTTGAGCGCCGTTACGAAGGACGGCCCGGCGGAAAAGGCGGGTATCAAGGGTGGAGACATCATCATCCAGTTGGGCGAGAGTAAGATCGGCAATCTCGACGACTTCGACAGCGCGCTGCGTAAATTCAAGGCCGGCGATAAGGTACCGCTGGTCGTCAAGCGCGGCGAGGACGAGGTAAAGCTGGAAGTCGTCCTCGAGCCGCCCAGGTAGAAATTCCGAATTCCGCCCTGATACTGGCCTTTACCCGCCGGCGCATTCTCGGCAAAATACCGCCCGCAACTGACCACTTCCGCTTTTGCCAGTCGGGTTCAGCCGGCACGGGCCTCCCGCGTGAAGGGACGTTCGCGGTCAAGGAAGACCACGCCGAGCCAGCAAGGAGTGCTAAACGTGAAGAAAATCCTCTCGTGGGCCACCGTGGTGGCCATTGGTTTCGGTGTTTCCTTGTCGCCGTCCCGGGCCGCGGCACAGCGGTCGGAGGCGGCCGCTCAAGTGGCGATTCTCGATCTGGCCTATATCTACGCCAACCATACGCGCTTCAAGGCCATCAACGAGGACATGCGGCGCGAAGTCGAGGCCGCCGAAAACGACCTCAAGGCCAGCCGCGAGGAATTGCAGAAGATGGTCGAGAAGCTCGACGACTACCGCCGCAATTCGCCGGAATATCGCGAGCTCGAGGAAGAGATCACAAAGCGCCAGGCCCAGTTGGGAGCTGACGTGAACCTGCGGAAGAAGAATTTCGCGGAACAGGAAGCCCAGAACTACTACGTCGTCTATCAGGAAGTTACCGACGCCATCAAGCGCTACTGCGACGAGCGCGGGATCGTGCTGGTGCTCCGGTTCAACGGCGACCCGATCGATGCGGAGAACCCGCAGGAGATCGTGAAAGCCCTGAACGGCGTGGTACTCCATTACCACAAGGACATCGACATCACGCCGCACATCCTGGCGATGGTGAATCGCAAGGGCGGAGCACAGTCACCGCAGATCAAGCCCGGAACAGCTACACGTCCAGGAACAAAGAAAAGCGGCGTTCCTGAACGGCGTTGATCGAGAAGGATAGTCTCCTTCTGCAATCGCTTGCAAACGACGGCCGCGCACGGACGCGCGGCGAACACCACCTTGTCAATCGCCTCTCGGAAGTATGTTCAAGCGCTTCAAGGATGATGGGCGGCCGTCGTTGCACGTGCCACGCCAGCAACGCACCCTGGCCCGGCCGGTCACGGTGGAGGGCTTCGGTTACTGGAGCGGCAAGGACGTGCGCGCCGAATTTCGCCCCGCCCCGGCCGACTCGGGCGTGGCCTTCGTTCGTTGCGACTTGCCGCGGCCGGCGCGAATCAACGCCGTGGTCGCCAACCGCGTCGAAACGCCGCGCCGCACCACGCTACGTTCGGGCGGCGCCAGCGTTGAAATGGTCGAACACATCATGGCCGCGTTGGGCGGACTGGGCATCGACAACTGCGAAGTCTGGGTCGACGCCGCCGAAATGCCCGGCTGCGATGGTTCGAGTCTGCCCTTTGTCGAAGCGCTTTCGGCGGCGGGCACGGTCGACCAGAACGCGGTCCGTTCCACGCTCTTCGTCCGCGAAGTGACGAGACTGGGCAACGAAGAAAGCTGGGTCGAAGCACGGCCGAGCGCCACGGCAGGCTTGTCGCTCAAGTTCCATCTCGACTACGGTTCGGCAAGCGCCATCGGACGGCAAACCTTGACCCTCCCGGTCACGCCGGATTCGTTTCGCCGTGAGCTTGCTCCGGCACGCACCTTCATGCTCAAGTGCGAGGCAGACTGGCTCTTGGCACAGGGCTTCGGCAAGCGGGCCACGCTCAAGGACCTGCTGGTTTTCGACGTCGACGGGCCGTTGGACAACGAGTTGCGCTTCCGCGACGAGTGCGTGCGGCACAAGGCGCTCGATCTGATCGGCGATCTGTCGCTGGCGGGTTGCGACCTGGTAGGGCATTTCATCGCCTATCGCAGCGGGCACCGTTTGAACGCGGAGCTGGTGCGGGTGCTTTTG
>Ga0265314_10000688_pt1 | contig 41004 bp, 35 predicted proteins | sample 4126metaG_FD_203106 | JGI IMG/M metagenome (GOLD analysis project Ga0265314, IMG submission 203106) | Rhizosphere microbial communities from Carex aquatilis grown in University of Washington, Seatle, WA, United States - 4-1-26 metaG | ecosystem: Host-associated > Plants > Roots > Rhizosphere >...
GTTCTGATCAAAGCCAAAGCGGGAGACGTGTATTCCGAACCGATCGGCAAAATGCATCGGGGCCACAATCCGCACCCTGATCTGCCCTATCTCTGCATCGGCATCTGCCTGACAGCGCCGGACCGCGAGCATGTGACTAACGTGATCCAGCCCTGGTGAAGTGCTTAGGGGCCGATCTGGCGGATGTCGTGCTTCCGTAGATACCAGCAGGGAGTGTAACCGAAGTGCGGCAGCAGCGCGTCCACGCAAGTTTCCATCACAGGCGTGCCGACCGAATACTCCAGCTCATTAAAATGGTTGATCGCGGCGTATAAGCGGCCGACTTTCATTTGTTCAACGGGGCGTCCGCGATGGCGCGCCCACAAATCGTCGCCAACATAAATCAAGGCGGCTAAGCTCACTAGAGCTAAGCCGCCCAGCAGTGCGATTTTTCGGATTTTCCGAAGCAATGCTATTTCGCGCGGCCCTTGGGGCCTTGCGCGATCATCTGGATGCCGATGATCCAGTCCTTGTTGGTTGAGTTTTCACGGGCCACGGCATACAGCATCTTCCGATCCGGACCGCTGAAGGCCACGCTGATCAGGCCGTATGGCGTCGGGATCAATCCGAGATACTTGCCATCCGGGCCAAGCACCTGTACTCCGGCGTTGCTGGTCACATATAGCCGGCCTGCGGTGTCAAACGTACTGCCATCGCCGTTGCCGCCGCCTTCCAGCTTCCCGAATTCATGCTGGTTGGTAAGCGAGCCGTCCTTTTGCACGTCGAACTCCGCCACCGTCGGCCCGTTGGTTACGAAGAGATGCTTTTCATCGGCGCTGAGAACGATTCCGTTGGTGGTCAGGTTCTCTCCGTAACGGGTGACGTTGCCTTTCGAGTCCGCGTAGAAGACTCCGCCCATTGTGAAGTAAACGCCGCCTTTACTGTCCGCAGAAATATCGTTGAGAACGCCGCCGATGCAATCCAGCGAATCGCCGTTCATTTTATTGGCCAGGAGCTTGCGCTTCGGCGCGAGTTCATCGACGGAGGCGTTTAAGCCGCGGTTGGCGACGAACAGCATCCCCTTCGAACTCATCGCGAGCGAGCCCCCTGTATTGGTGTCGCTGTAAGCCACCGACGTCTTGCCGTCGCTGCTCAGTTTCACCACATCGCTCTTGTCGTTCTGGGCGATGAGCAAGCCGCTATCTTTGGTGGCGATGATGCCGTCGGCGTTGTTGCCGTCCACTTGCCAAATATCTTTCCACTGCTGCCCGGCGGCGACCACGCCGGCGATCTCCGTCACCATATAAGTCCGTGGGCCGGGGGCAGGCGCTGGGCCGCGTCCTGCTCCGCCACGGCCGCCTCGGGCGGGAGGGGGAACTTTACATGTCTTCAGTACGTCTGGCTCTTTTGAATCCTGAGCGGCTTGCACTCCGGGCCCCGACCTTTGTCCAGCAGGCGCCTGAATCTGGCACCATGCCGATCCCGCACCTAAGACGCCCAATACGATCGTGAGCACTCCTGTCGCTTTCATAAAACCTCCTGGTTCCGCGTTCCAGAATATCAAGACTCAGCACTTAGAGTGAACCGGAAGCCGAGCGGATGTGTGGTTTCATAGTAGGTGTATTTGTTTTGCTCCCGTATGCGCACACCCCATCTGGTCCTGATCGCGGCGATGATTCTATCGAATTCGCTCATCGCGGCTCCGCAGCACACCCTGGTTTCGCGGCAGACTTTGCCACGCACGGTTGACGGCAAGCCAGACCTGAAGGGGATTTGGCAGGCGTCTAGTAGCGCCCCCGCCGATCTCCAGGATCACGCCGCCTCCTTCAACATGCTGGCCGGAAAGTCAGTTGTGACCGGGGGGACCATTCCTTATCAACCCTGGGCCGCTTCGAAGAAGGCGGAGAACTTTCAGAACCGCCAGAAGACCGACCCGCTGGGCCAATGCTATCTGCCGGGCATTCCGCGGATCATGTATATGGATTTCCCGTTCCAGATCTTTCAGACGCCGCAGGCCGTGGCCATCACCTTCGAGTGGTCGTTGGTTTTCCGTCTGATTTACACGGATGGCAGCCCGCACCCTGCCGACATCGATTCCTGGATGGGCGATTCGCGTGGACGTTGGGAGGGTGACACGCTGGTGGTGGATGTCGCGAACTATAACGACAAAACCTGGTTGGATATGGCGGGCGATTTTCATAGTAACGCTTTGCATGTGGTCGAACGCTATCGCATGACCGATCACGACACCATTCAATATGAAGCTACTTTAGAGGACTCGAAAGTCTTCACGAAGCCGTGGACTATCAGCATCCCTCTGAAGCGGCGTAGCGATCGCGACAGGCTTTTCGAGTACGTGTGCCAGTCCGAAGCCGAGGAAGCGAGTGGCGCGTTCACGCGTGAGGACCGGACCTGGTATCCAGCCAGCGGAACCGTGTCTGCAGCCGCCCCCGTACCGCATTCGCCCGTGATTGCGCTAAAGCCAGTGGCGAATATTCGCAGAACCGCCGACGGCAAACCCGACCTGCAGGGCTTTTATGACGGCGACACCGGCGCCGCGAATCAGGGATTGGAGAAACGCAAAGGCGATGGAGTCACGCCGGCTGGGCGTGGCGTCCTCATCGACCCTCCCGACGGAATTCTCCCCATGCAACCCTGGGCCGTCGCGGAAAGAACCAGCCGCAATCTCACAGAACGCGGTTACGATGATCCGACGGCGCACTGTTTCCCGGCAGGAGTTCCGCGGTCAATGTACGTACCGGCGGCGTTTCACATTATTCAAACCCCCGATTTCATCGTATTTCTACATGAGCGCATGGCCTGGCGTATTGTTCCCTTGGCTGGCCGCGCGCACCTCGCCGACTCAATCCGTCTGTGGCAAGGCGATTCTGTAGGACGCTGGGAGGGTGACACGCTCGTCGTCGACACTACTAATTTCAACGGCAAGACTTGGCTTAATGAGGGCGGGGAAATTGTGAGTTACGCTGAGCATGTGGTGGAACGATTCACTCCGTCCGGGCCCAACACGGTTCAGTACGAGGCGACGGTGGCCGATCCGCTGGTGTATACACGGCCGTGGACTATCGCGTTCCCATTGAAACGCGATAAGGCCGAGATGTTCGAGACCGCTTGTCACGAGGAAGATCGCGACCTTCCGCGCTTGAAAGCCCTAAAGGACGCAGCCGCCGCGAAGAAATAACCTATGTATCCACGCTGCCGATTTTTGATCCTCGTTTTCGTGGCTTTCACCTTCGTGGCTCCCGGCGTGTTTGCCAGCGGGCCCAACGATACGCACAAGACGATCTATAAATCCAAGAAGATCAAGCGCTACAAGCCTCCCAAGATTAAACGCAACAAAGCTCCGAAGATCGACCGCAAGAATAATCGCATCCGTTGAACTCGACGGGAGTGTTACACTACGAACACCCCGAAGGCACACGCGGCTCCGTAGACCGTCAATCTGAATCTATCTGGAGAACGCATCATGTCTCGAACCCTGCTTGCAATTCTGGGAGCTCTTTTGACGCTTCCAGCAGCGCCTTTGCGCGCACAGTGGCTGTCTTATCCGACCCCTGGCCTTCCTCGCACTGCTGACGGAAAACCGAACCTGGCTGCACCCGTCCCGCGAACGGCGGACGGCAAGCCCGACCTTTCCGGATTGTGGGAAGGAGAGTGGCAGGGCAGTGGTGCGTCATTGATGAACGACATCGCGAGAGACGTCAAGGGCGGCCTGCCTTTGACGCCCTGGGGGGCCGATCTGCTCAAGTCTCGCCTGGCGAACGAAGACAAGGACGATCCCGATGGATACTGCCAGCCGCTGGGGCTGCTCCGCATGCATACACATCCGTATCCGCGAAAGATCATCCACCTGCGGAGCGAGGTGGTGATCATGTTCGAGCGGGACAACACCTTCCGGCAGATCTTCACGGACGGGCGCCCCATGCCGGTGGATCCGCAGCCGGCCTTCAACGGTTACTCGACGGGCAAATGGGAAGGGGACACGCTGGTGGTCGAAACCAGCGGATTCAAGGACGGCATGTGGCTGGATAACGTAGGCAGTCCTTTCACGTCCGCTGCGAAGGTGACCGAGCGCTTTCGGCGTCCGAGTTTCGGCAATCTGGAAATTACGGTGACGGTTGACGATCCCAAGGCTTACACCAGGCCTTGGACGACTACGCTAAAACAAACGCTGGCGGCCGATACCGATATGCTGGAATTTTTCTGCACGGAAAACAATCGCGACATGCCGCACATGGTGGGAAAATAGCGCGCTACACTAACCTCTGCACAGATTGCAGAGGGAGGATCGCACGTATGTTAAATGTTCAGAATACCGTGTTGGCGGGCTTAGCGGTCATTGCCATCGGCGCCATCTGGATTACGAAATCCAGCGCGCAGGAAAAGTCATCCACCGGAGTTGTCACAGTTTTTGATCACCAGAAATTGGACGCCTCTTTTAGCAAAGCCTTGGCCGACGGAGGCAGCAATCTGCTGTGGAGCCACGCCTCCAGCAAAGGTATCTACAACGTCGATACGCACAGCCGGGACTCCGTCAAGGCTATATGCAAGCCCGAGGGATGCAGTCATAAAGACTACACCGCCGTTGTTTACGTGGTGAGCGGCGCAGCGACGATGGTCGTGGGTGGCAACGCCAAAATTTCGTCACCTGAAAAGTTTGGCGGCCAATACATTCAAGGCGGCGAATCACGGCGTATCAGTAAAGGCGATGTCTTCATCATGCCTCCTGACACGTTCCATTGGTATAAAAACGTGGAGGAGCCGTTCCGCTATTTAGAAGTTCCGGTTCCGTGACCCATTACTTCTTTTGCTGCGGACGAGGCTCGGAAGCCGGGGGGACAATGTTCTTCTCGCGCAGATAGACAACCAGGCTTCCGTAGATTTCGTTGTTATGGGCGTAGTTGAGCGTCAACAGGCCCATGCGGAGGTTGCGCGTCTGGCGTCCGTTTTCCTGTGTGATGTCGATCACTTCGATGCCGGAAGCGTCGGTTAGTGCACCGTATACGCCATCGCAGTAAGCAAAGGCGTCATTCAGTACCTTCAATGCCTCTGCTTTGGACGTGATCTTATCCAGGTTGCCGGGGTTGGGATTCTTTTCCCCCTTCGCCTGCGAACACCATAAGAAGTTATAGGCCGCCACGTGCGTCACCTGCTGTCCGAACGTGCGCACTTCAGGCTGCGTGCCAGGGCGCATACCGTAATTTTCTTCCGGCATTTTTTCGGCGGTGCGTACGATGTTGTTGCGATTCCCGGTGTAGGCGTTGCGCAGCCAGGTGGACATCGGATTAGCGGCATCCGCTCCGGATTGAGCCAAGCCGGAGACCGCAAGCACGGGCAGTAAAAGGATGAGTTTGTTCATAGAGTCTCTAATAGATTAACCCCGTGTTCACAGCGGCGCACCGGGTCAACCTAACTGATCGGGCAGGCGCAAGCTGCCTGTTCTACCGATGTGCGGACACGCCGCGCTGGTTCACTCTAGAATCAGGAGAATCATCATGGCAAGTTCCTTAGCTTCCCTTTCGAACGACCTCGCGGAGTTGGTGAAGAAGTCAGCCGCGCCCATAGTCGCAGTATATGGCCGTCCGCGCTTCAATTCGAGCGGCGTGCACTGGTCGCCTGGGGTGGTAGTGACTTCGGAGCACACGCTGCGTCACGATGACGGCATTTTCGTCACGACTGGCGCCGGCGACAAGCTTGCGGCGGAGGTTGCTGGCCGCGATCCCGGCACGGACCTCGCTGTTTTGCGGGTCAAAGATCTCACCATCCCCACCACGGAGCAGATAGGACGGTCCACGCCGCGCCCCGGAGACATAATTGTGGCGATCGGCCGTAATCGCGAGAGCGCCAACGCCGCGCTCGGGATCGTCAGCAGCCTGGGCGGACCGTCGCAAACCTGGCGCGGGGGCAAACTCGATCACGTGATTCGCCTGGATGTAGCACTGCATCCGGTCGCCTCGGGGAGTGCCGTCGTGGATTCGGCAGGCAAACTGGTCGGCCTGGCAACGCCGGTTCTTTCCCGGGCCGCTGCGTTCGCGGTGCCGCACACAACGGTGGAGCGTGTCGTCCAGGCTCTCTTGGCCCACGGGCGCCTTCCGCAAGGATATTTGGGCGCCGGGCTACAACCAATCCCGCTTCCCGAACATCTAACCAAGGGTCTGGGTTTGACAGCGTCCGGTGGGCTGATGACGGTGAGTGTAGATCAGGATGCGCCCGCAGGTAAGGCTGGGTTGACGATTGGCGATGTTCTTTTGGAGTTGAACGGCCAAGCCGTGGAGCGCCCCGAAACCGTTCGCCCGCAGCTGGCAGATATGGTTGGCAAGACCGTCACGGCGCGAATTCTGCGGGGCGGGCAGTTGATGACTTTACAGATTGCCGTGACGGAGCGGCCGAGGAGAAAGTAATATGAGGATCGGCGAGGCGGTGATCGCTTGATTCGTGTTTGGATCGAGACTGCCTCGACCGTCACACGCGCGGGGTTTGAAGTCGTGCTGCAGGGCGGCGAGGGTGTCGAACTGGTGGAGTCGCCCGCACATGCGAATGTGGTTCTGCGCGAGGATCTGCCTCACGAATTCGACGAGCTACCCGCCGTTGTCTTGGCGGATGTGCCTCTTACTTCGCGTCAGTTCCGTTGGGGGAGTCCACGCCATCTTGCCGCGTGACGCGCCAGCGGAACAAATCGTCGCAGCATTGCACGCGGCAACGGCGGGCTTGATGGCATTTCCGATCGAGGCGGCCTCGACGTTCATTCCTACGTCCTCTGCCTCGGAAGTCGAGAACCTGACGCCGCGTGAAATGGAGACTCTGGAAATGCTCGCCGAAGGGCTCAGCAACAAACAGATCGCGGGTCGCCTGCACATCTCGGAACACACCGCCAAGTTTCACGTCAATTCGATCCTGGGCAAGTTGGGCGCGGGGACGCGCACCGAAGCGGTGGTACGCGGGCTCCGCAGTGGATTGTTAAAAGTTTGAATTACTTTTTTTCCGGCGCATCGTAGCGCAGATTGCCGATCGCCTCGGGATGGGTGGCCCCGCGATGGCAGGTGTAACAGCTCACCATCTGAGCGCCTTCCGGATAGACCCCGGTCCCTGGAAAATTCGCGTTCACCTGGCGGACTAGAACGATCATCTTGCGCGCGATGTCTTTCCGCGGATTCTGGTCCGCCTCAAACGGCTTGCCGCCGCCGTGGCAGTAGCTGCAATCGACGTTCAAGGCGTCCCGGAAGTCATGCATCACCGATCCGTCTCCGTGCACCCGGGTGGCCGGAGGCAGCACTTTCAAATTGACCCCCGGCGTGACCGTGGGAGCCGGCGAGCCCAGCCACTCGTTGCGGTTAAAAAATTCCCTGGGCGCTTTGACTACTGGTTTTACGTTTCCCTGGTGGCAGGTGTTGCAATCCACCTCGTGGTATCCGGCCGGAAATACCCCGGCGCTGCTAGGGAAGCTCGCATCGATCTGCCGCACCATGGCGATCATCTTGCGCGCGACGTCTTTCTTGGGATTAGCGTCGCTCGCGAAATCGCCCTCCTCGTGGCAATAGGTGCAGGCGACCCCCAGCGCCTGCGCGAAGTTCCCCATGACGAAGCGGATGTCGGTGTCGGGGGCCAGCAACTTGAGGTTCTTGGGGGCCCGCGGCTGGCCGGACGATATCAACGGCAGAAGAAGTAGCGGCAGGAGGTTGATTTTGGATACGGTCATCTAGCCAGTAATCATAGCCGATCGCGAAATGGATTAAATCGTCACAGAAATCATCCCTGGCGCTACTATTTTCCGGACACCCGCCGATAAGGATCGGCAGAGAGCTCGATGTGTCGTCATAGCTTCGTCGCCAGGGCCGCGCTCATGCTTAGTCTGGGCGGCACTGCGGTTGCCCAGCAGTACAGTTTTCGCCACTACGGAGTGGCTGACGGGCTGCAGAATCTCGCCGTTTTGTCCTTGGTGCAAGACGGAGCGGGCTACATCTGGGCGGGGTCGGAGAGCGGATTGTACCGCTATGACGGCACCCGTTTTCATTTGATGGCGGCGGCCGAAGGGCTGTCCTGCGCCACCGAAGTGCATGCCCTGCACGTGGCGGCGGATGGAGCGCTGTGGGCGAACATCTGTTCACAGGTCCTCCGTTTCGACGGGCAGCGCTTTTATCCTGTCACTGGTCTGGCCGGTATGTTGTCGGGTAGCCAGCGTATGGCCGACGGCGCACAGGGCCACGTCCTGGTAGCGACGCTGGCTGGATTGTATGAGGTGGCACCGGCCGGAGTGTCGTTCCACGTTCGCCCGCATCCGTTGCCGCCGGAACTCGCTGGCGTCTCGGTGCGCGGAATTCTGCCGAATGGATCGCAACTCTGGTTTGGCTGCGGCCGGATGCTGTGCGTAGAAGACCAGGGACATGTTTCGACATTCGGGCCGGCGCAAGGTTTACCCGACGACTCCTGGGATGCGATCAATATAACCCCCGACGGTTCGGTATGGGTCCGCAGCCAGAGCAAACTTTATCGCAGGCCCCCAGGTTCCTCACGCCTGGTTCAAGAAAAACCGGACATCGCCTCCAGCGTCTTTTGGGGCGCCTTGACCGAAGGACGCGACGGATCGGTTATGGTCCCCACCGACAGAGGCTTGGCCATTGAGCGCGATGGGAATTGGCAATTGGTAGACCAGCAGCGGGGTCTGCGTACCTCGATGACCAGCGCGGTGCTGGAGGATCGCGAGGGGTCACTTTGGATCGCCTTGATTGGAGGCGGCGTGGCTCGCTGGCTAGGCTATCGCGAATGGGAAGCCTGGACTACGGCGCAAGGCCTTCCGTCCGACCTGATCTGGAGTATCCACCGCGACCGCGCAGGAGCCCTGTGGGTAGGGACTTCACTAGGCTTGGCACGAATGCAGGATGGAAAAGTGTCGCGGACCTGGACCAAGAAGAACGGCTTGGGCGGTGACAACGTTCGATGGCTAGGCCAGACTTCTGACGGCGCCATGTGGGCCGTGATGAAGCCCGGCAGCGTGGCCCGCATCGATCCGGCCACCGACAAAATCCGTTTGTTCGGTCCGGCCGAGGGGCTGTCCTGCCAGAGTTCGCAGCGTGGCTTCATCGACCATTTGGACCGCCTGTGGGTGGCGACGGCCTGCGGCGTTTTTCGCAACGACACCCCGTCGCAGGGCGGCCGCTTCCGGCGCATCGCGCAGCCGTCATCAGTGGAACACGCGGCTTGGGGCATTTCAGAGGGCGCGCGGGGAACCATGTGGATCACTACTCCGGATGGGTTGTGGAGTTTGACTGGCGGCCAGTGGCGTCTCTACCGGAAGGCGGACGGATTGCTAAGTGACAACCCGTATATTACGATCGTCGGTCCGGACGGCGCGTTGTGGGTGCGCCACCGCTTCGACGCCGGAATCGAGAGAGCGGAACTCGCGGCCGGCCGCATCCTGCGCTCGACGGCGGTGGTGCCGGCCGACCCTCTGTCCGTCGAGGTGACGGATTTTCACGGCTTTGATTCGCGCGGGCGTCTCTGGCGAGGCAGCGCGAACGGAGCGTCGGTTTTGATGGGTGGTGTCTGGAAAGACCTGAGTAGCGAAGATGGGCTGATCTGGAACGATACCGATGGAGAAGCGTTCTGGGCTGACGCCGATGGCAGTGTCTGGATCGGCACCAGCGGCGGTCTTTCGCACTATCGCCCTCCTAGCCATGGGTGGCCGGCGGCATCGAATGCCGACCCGGTCATTACTGGCCTGGATATCAATCAAAAGTCGCGAGTGGTGAGAGCCACCTTTTCCTCACTGAACTACAAGAGCGAGCAACTGGTGCACTTTGCTTTCCGCCTAGACGGGGAACGCTGGGCTGACACCTCCGAGAGGTCCATTTCCTTTGCCGGGCTGGGTCCCGGTTCGCACCGCCTGGAGATCCGCTCGCGTGTACGCGATCAAGCAGTTTCCGAAAAAATTGCGGCGGCGGACTTTGGGATTGAACCGCGATGGTGGGAAACCTGGTTGATACGCTCGGCCGTGCTGTTGTTGGGAGTCGCCGCCGTGTGGGGTGGCATTCGCTGGCGGCACGGTTTGTTGCGCCGCCGGAACCGCCATTTGGAAGCGGCAGTGCACGAGCGCACGCTGGAACTGGAATCGGAACGCAATAAAGTTCTCGAAGAGAAGCGCCGTGCCGACGAAGCCAGCGAAGCCAAGGGCCGATTTTTAGCAACCATGAGTCACGAGATTCGCACACCGTTGAACGGGGTGATCGGATTGAGCAAGCTTCTCGAAGAAATGCCGGTTCCTGCCGAAGCCCTGGAGTTGATCCAAATGATCCGCTCTTCCGGCGATACGCTGCTCCGGGTGATCAACGACGTTCTGGATTTCTCCAAAGTGGAAGCTGGAAAACTGGAGCTCGAAGTCGCGCCCTTCCACCTCCAGCAGTCTCTCGAAGAGAGCCTGCTGCTGTTTCGCGCCGCCGCCGCGGAAAAAGGTCTGCACCTCGCTTGCAGGCTCGCTCCGGAATTGCCGCAGTGGGTCGCCGGAGATGATACCCGCTTGCGGCAAGTGGTGCTGAACCTGGTCTCGAACGCCGTGAAGTTTACCAGCGCCGGCGAGGTGGTGCTCTCCGCCGGCGTCGAACGGCAGGAGCAGGCAACGTACTCGATCGCCATTGAGGTCCGCGACACCGGTATTGGCATCGCATCCGAACAACTCCCCCGGCTGTTTGAATCCTTCACCCAAGTGGACGCTTCTATCAACCGCCGTTACGGAGGAACCGGACTCGGCTTAGCAATCTGTCAGCGACTGGTCGGTCTGATGGGAGGAAAGATCGCAGTGGAATCGAGGCCGGGCGAAGGCGCGCGTTTTCATTTCACGGTTCCCCTGGGACGAGCGCTAGAACCTGCCTCACACCTTAAGCCTGCGGCTGCAACCGTGCTGGATAACGATGTGGAGAACCAGTTGAGAGTTCTGGTGGCGGAGGATAACGTCGTCAATCAACGTGTCGTGCTCATGCTCTTGAAACGGCTCGGAGTCAATGCAGATTTGGCGATCAACGGCGCTGAAGCCATCGCGGCCGTAGCGCAAAATCACTATGAGCTAGTCCTTATGGACGTGCAAATGCCCGAGGTGGATGGATTGGCAGCCACTCGTGAAATCCGCAGCCGCATCCCGCGGGATAGCCAGCCGGTGATCGTCGGCCTGACCGCGCACGCCACCACGGAGTATCACGACATTTGCCTGGCTGCCGGCATGGACGGGTACCTGACCAAGCCGCTCAATCCGCAGAAACTGCGCGACTTAGTCGCAGAACTGTCTATGCAAACTTTCACGCGTGCGCTCCTGTCTGCGGATCCCGCAGAAAAGTCACGCTTGGTTACGACGCCCTACCGGAGCTAACCGGCAGTCGTGGTCCTGATACGTTCCTGAACGGTTACGCTATTATGAGTACGCATTCAAATGCACGAGCAGATAAAGTACAAGATCCCGGCCGCGATCGCGATGGCCGCGGCCCTAGCCGCTGTCAGTGGTTTGGTGGCGCAGCAGGCTCCAGGCGCGCACCTTGAAGTCCTGCAAGTACGTCCGAATTTCTACATGATCGCGGGCGCCGGCGGCAACATTGGCTTGCAAGTCGGAGCCGATGGCGTGGTGGTTGTGGACGCAGGGTCCGCGTCGAGCGCGGACGCCGTCGTCGAAGCGATCAAGAAAGTCACCCCGCAACCCATTCGTTACGTGATCAATACCAGCGGCGATGCGGATCATGTTGGCGGCAATGAGATCCTCGCGAAAGCCGGCAAGACGCTCTTCACGCAAGGCGGGATCGGTGTCAACGCCGATTTCCTGGGAGGCGCCGGGTCGATCCTTTCCGTCGAACAGGTTTTGACCAGGATGAGTGCGCCGCCTGCGAAATATCCCATTGGCGCGTGGCCCACGGAAACCTTCAATCAGCCGCGGAAATACATGTTCCTCAATGGCGAGGGCATCGAAATTTTCCATCAGCCCGCGGCCCATACCGACGGTGACGCGATCGTTTTCTTCCGCCGCTCCGACGTTGTCATGGCCGGTGATATCTTCGATACCACTCGCTTCCCCGTCGTCGATATCGCGAAAGGCGGCAGTATTCAGGGCGAAATTGCCGGATTACAGAAATTGGTCGATACAGCCATTCCCTCCGTGCCTATTGTGTCGCGTGAGGACGGCACGCTGATCATTCCGGGCCATGGCCGCATCTGCGATCAACTCGACGTGGTTGAGTATCGCGACATGGTCACCATTATTCGTGATCGTATCCGCGACCTGATGAAACAAGGACTCACCTTGGAACAGGTCAAAGCCGCCTCGCCAGCGCGCGGCTACCTGCGCCGCTACGGCTCCTCGGAAACGGGCGCCAACGATTTCGTCGAAGCGGTGTATCGCAGCATGGGAGAAGCAGGGAAATGAGAGCCTTCTTCATCGAGGCACTCGCAGCGCTATGTATCGCGAACGCCGCCGGTCAGGCCGTGCCCCCTTCCGCGAAAGCCTCCGCGCCGGCCGACCTCACGGGCTATTGGGTCGCCTTCGTGACCGAAGACTGGCGCTTCCGCATGGTCACGCCCCACAAAGGTGACTATCAGGCCGTGCCCATGACTGACCAGGCGCGCAAAGTCGCGGACGCCTGGGATCTGGAGGCCGACGAAGCCTCCGGCAATCAGTGCAAGGCCTATGGCGCCGCCGCGATCATGCGCGTTGCTGCGCGCTTTCATATCACCTGGCAGGACGAAAACACGCTGCGCGTCGAGAGTGACGCGGGCATGCAGACGCGACTCCTCCATTTCAACTCGCAGCCCTCGGCGCCGGGCGAACGCACGTGGCAAGGTGTTTCCACCGCACAGTGGCAGGGACCGGCACTGAAGATCGCCACCACCAACCTGCGTTCCGGATATCTGCGCAAGAACGGAGTGCCCTATAGTGAGAACGCCGCAGTCACGGAATACTTCGATCTCGCACCGCTCCCCAACGGCGGCCAAGTGTTGCTGGTGACAACGGTCGTAGACGATCCGCTGTACCTTCGTCTGCCGTTTATCGTGAGCTCGCAATTTAAGAAGGAGGCTGACGGTTCGAAATGGGATCCGACTCCATGCACCGCAAAGTAATCTCCGCCGCCGTGTTGCTGTACCTGTTCGGGTCTGGCATTGCCGTCGCGCAAACTGAACTTACTGGCTCCTGGGCCGCGCGGAATCATGAGTTCCTCACCGGCGACGGCTTGCCGGTAGACTTCACCGGCATCCCGCTCAACGAGGAAGGCCGCAGCAGAGCCCTGAGTTATTCTGAGTCGCAGCTTTCGATGGTCGAACGCCAGTGCCAAGGATGGCCGGCTTTCTATGTAGCCCAAGGCCCCTTCGGTCTGAAGATCTGGAGCGAAACGGATCCTCTAAAAGGAAGCGTCACTTCCTACACCATCGGCGCCTGGGAGGACCGCCCGCCGCTCACGATCTGGATGGATGGCCGTCCTCATCCCTCAACATATGCCGAGCACACCCGCGCCGGGTTCACGACGGGCGCGTGGGAAGGCAACACCCTCGTAACCCACACCACCCACCTGAAGGCCGGCTTCCTGCGAAAAACCGGCGCGCCTAGCAGCGACGAAGCGAGCCTCACGCTGCGCTTCTACCGCCACGATGAAATCCTCAGTCTTCTGGCGATTATTGAAGACCCCATTTACCTTGCAGAACCGTGGATTCTCTCCCGAAGCTTTCAACTGAGCGCTGCGCCTTTGCCGTCCACGGGACCGCCCTGCATCACCACTTTTGAGGCGAGCACCAGCGAAACCGCTCCGCACTACTTGCCCGAAAAGAACCCCTTCGTCGACGAAATGACCAAGAAATACGGCGTGCCGCGCGCCGCTGCCATTGGAACGCCCGAGACACTTTATCCCGAATATCGCAAGAAAATTCCCGCCGCCGCCGCTCCGCCAAAATAGGGAATTGACGTCTAATCGGCTATGCTGGTATTGAGAGGTCACCAGTTGCAATACTTTGTTCGCACCACGGATGTACGAAAAGAGACCCGCCACGGTGGATCGGCGCCCCTCGTTAAACGGGAATATCCCGAGCTAACCTGTTACAACCTCAACCAGGCCATCGACGAAGCCAAGCGCAGCGTGCTCGAAGCCGACAAAAACGTCCTGCTGCAAGCTGATGCCTGTACCAGGAATCTGAATCAGGTTCGCACCAAATACCGCTGCTGGATGGATGAGCGCGGCACCTTCAACGAACTAGCCTTGGCGTAGGCTTGAAGAGTCACCCTGTCCAGCCAACCCATTAGAGGATTGCTTTTCATCTATTGCGTAATGGCGATGTGCAGCTTGGGGCTCCTCAGCGCCATCGCTGCAACTGTCTACTATCTTGTGACGCGCTGGCCCCATCACCGATAGTCGCCGCCTAGGGGCGAAAATCTCCCTTACTTGTTTTGACTTTCTACCTGTTGCAGAATAAGTTGGGCGGCTCATTAGAGATTAGCAATGCGGAGTCGGGCGCGAAGGAGGACCGAAGTGTCCATGTCGCACGCTGCGAGATTTAGGTTTAAGCCTTGGATGATTGTTTTCTGGGCCTTCCTGCAAGGACCTGCCGTGCAAGCCCAGCAGCGGGGCGGCACCGTGCAGACGGATAAGGTAGAACCTGTAAACAGTGGGGCCAATCCTTACCGGGTCATCCGGGATTGGGCACATCTAAGTGAGGCAAGGCCTTGGGGCGGTTCCAACGGTGTGGCCGTCGACAGCGATGGAAAATCGGTGTGGGCGACAGATCGCTGCTCGCCTGGGACAACTCCCGGTTGTCTCGGCACAAAGGCCAACCCCATCCACCACTTTGACGAGACAGGGCAGGAGATCAAAAGCTTTGGCGGCGGGATGTTTGTCTGGCCGCACGGCATTCATGTCGATCGCGACGGCAACGTCTGGGTGACGGATGCGCGAGCCCCGAGCGCCGACGACCTCAAGAACTTTCCCGGAGAAGACAAAAAGGGAAGCGTCGTCATCAAGTTCAGTCCCGAAGGAAAGGTCTTGCTCACGCTGGGGACGCCAGGCGTGCGCGGAAATCCTCCCGCAGCGTTGACGGATCCAAGCGACGTCGTGACTGACCCGTCCAACGGCGACGTCTACATCGCCGAGAGCCATACCGACGTGGCAGATCCCAATCTTATCGGGCGAATCTCCGTGTTCGACAAGAACGGGAAGTTTCTCAGAGTCATGGGGAAAACCGGAAAGGGTTCTGGCGAGTTCCGCACGCCGCACGCGCTGGAGTTCGATTCCAAGGGCAGGTTGATCGTTGCCGATCGTCACAACCATCGCATTCAAGTCCTGACCAAGGCAGGGAAGTTTGTGCTCGAATACGATGACTTCGGCCGGACCAGCGGATTGGCCATCGATAAGAACGACGTGATCTACACGGCCGATTCCGAGTCGACCGAAAAAGTTCACCCTGGCTGGCAAAGGGGAATCCGCATCGGAAGCCTGAAAGACGGGAAAGTGACCACGTTTATTCCGCCTCACACGACGCCGAATTCCGCGGACGGCGCCATGGGGGAAGGAATCGCTGTCGACGCTGCCGGCAACATCTATACGGCGGAAGCACAACTACGGGGCGTGACTAAATACGTCCTGTCTACTCGTAAAGCTCAATAAGCAGCCCGTCTGGGCTGCGAACCAGCGCACCGCGGTGACCTTTATTCAGGGGCGCCGGTCCCGACTCCACCGGCAGCCCCGCGCTTCTGATCGCTTTCAAAAGTCCTTCGAGGTTTTCAACCTGCAGCGAAAGCGCCGATGCGCCGGGATCCTGCACGTTTGGCACGTGCTTGGTACGGTCGATATCGTTGAACTCCCACAAAACCCACATATTGTCGGAGCCCGGAGGCATCGACGGCGCGGAGCGCACCCGGGCGCGCGGCGTTCCCTCCAGTGCCAGCACGGCGTCATTGATGAAAGCTGGGGCGGAATTCAAGGTGAAGCCCAGAATGTCGCGATAAAACGCAAGGGATTTTTCCATGCTCTCCAACGCCAGCGAGGAGCGCGCGTTGTAGATGTTGCTGGTTTCCGGAACGTCTGTTTTCGGGGGCGCGCCTGCCTGCACGAATTCGAACACGAAGCCATCAGGATCGTTCATCATAACAGCGCGAGTATTATTCCGCGGACGCTGCGTATATACGGGACCTGCACTGGTGGTTGGCACGGCAAGTACCCGGTCCTTAACTTTATCGAATGCCTTGTCGATGTCGCGGACCTGAATCGAAAAGCGGGTGATGCCGGGGTCATAAAGATGCTGCGTGAATGGCTTGCGTTCAATCCCTGAGAACTCGATCAGTAGCAATTGCAAGCTCGATCCGGGAATAGCCAGCGTGGCGGATTTGGCGAATGCAGCTGGATTAGTCGCCACCGCCTGCTGCACCAGCGTGGAGTCGGCCGGCAGCAGCGGCGCCGGTGGGGAAATCACTTCCAGGTCTAAGCCGCTGTGATAAAAATCCAACGATTTCTCCAGATTCGGCACGACGTGAATCAGAAACCTTGGCCGAACCATGCGGCCGGTCGCAGCGGGCTGGCTTGGCTGCTGCGCCGAAAGAATCACGGCAGCTGCCAACAAAAACAAATTGATCGTGCGGACTCTTATCACCATCCGCTAGTATTGCATCACCGCGGACTGCTCGGTTCGACAAACTCGACCAGAACACCGTTCGGGTCGAGAGCGAAGACAAAGCGGCCAAAGGCGCGCTGGATCGGCTTGGCCCCGACGCTGACGAAATCGTAGCCGGCCCCCTTCACCCGCTGGATCAAAGAGTCCAGTTCGCGCACTCGGAGTTGCAACTGCGGTGCGCCCGGGTCTTGAATCCTTAAACGAACGGGCGATCCGCTCACCTCTCTGAACTGGTAGAACTCGACACGGGCCTGCGTACCCGGAATATAGGCAACGCTCAGCCGCAGACGTCCCTTATGCAAGCCAATCAAGTCAAGAACGGCCTTGTCAGATCTAAAGTCCGCTGCGCCGTGAATGTCAAAGCCCAAAAGACCGCTGTAGAATGCGCGCTCCTTGTCAAGATCGGATACAGTGACGCCGATCGCCGCTCCCACAACCGTGTCGATGCCCGGTGCTCGCTTCAGCGACTCTGGCGTCGCTTGAATCACCTGAATCAAATATCCGTCAGGATCCCTCACTAGAATCGAGCGAGCCCGCTCCCGCGTGGTGCCAATCTCCACGGGACGCGCTGACGAAGTCACAATGGCAGCGCCAGACTTGTGAATGGAGCTAAGCACAGCATTGATGTCCCGCACCTCCAGGATCAGAGTCGTAGCGCCTGGATCCCAAAAACTAGGTAGCAGCGTACGGCTTTCGATGTCGTTAAATTCCGATAGCTCCAACCCAAACGGAGCATTAGGAAGCCGCAGGAACACATTGCGAAAACGAGCGCTGCCCGTGTTCGTCAGTTGGCCGATGATCGGATCAGTAAGCGCTTCCGAGCGCTTTCGTATGGTGTTAGGAGGAGGCGCTCCGGGGATCGCGCCGAACTGCGGGTTGGTCATTTCCAGACCAAAGACCGCATGATAGAAAGCGTATCCGCGATCCAGATCCGCAGTGCTGTGGATCCAGTTGAAGATTCCGCTGACCGCCGCTGAAGGGGCCGCCGGCGTGGGAGACAAGGGAGCCAGGCCTGGCACTTGGCCGAGCGTTATGGCAGTTGCCGCCGCGAACCCGATCAGTCTTGCCGTCCACTGCGTCGATTCAGTCCGCAAATTGTTTCAACCTCCGGTGGAATGCAGTATGACACAACAAGGCCTGCGTCTAGGTGTATAATCCACTCGGTTACAAGCAATTTGAAAGAGGATCACAATGCCGATAAAGACAGGGCTGGTCGTACTTCTTTTGACCGCGTCGTCATGGCCGCTCTCCGCGCAGTGGCCGAATCTGAAAGATAAAATTCCGCGGAAACAGGACGGCTCGCCCAACTTGACCGCTCCTGCGCCGCGCAGAGCAGATAACAAGCCGGACCTAACCGGCATTTGGAATCCGGAACCGCCGAAGCTGCGTGACATCACGAAGGATTTGAAGCCTGGCGAGTTGCAGATGCAGCCCGGCGCCGAAGCCGTCTTCAACCAGCGCAAGACAGGTGCTCTTTCGGCGCAGGATCCGGACGCCAATTGCCTGCCGCAAGGCGTGCCCAAAATCGACGCCACACCTGCTCCGTTCAAGATTCTGCAGGAACCCAGTGTCGTCGTATTCCTCTATGAGGCGTTCGATCAGTTCCGGCAGGTGTTTCTGGACGGAAGAGAATTGCCGAAGGATGCGAATCCGCAATGGTTCGGGTATTCCGTCGGAAAATGGGACGGCGACACCTTGGTGATTCAATCTTCAGGCTTCAACGGTAGAGCTTGGCTGGATCAGGTCGGCCATCCATCGAGTGAGGCCATGCGTGTTACGGAGCGCTTTCACAGGCTTGACTTCGGACATATGGAAGTCACCGCGACAATCGACGACCCCATTAACTACAAAAAACCATGGAGCTTCACGCAGCCCCTCACTCTTTTAGTGGATGGCGACCTGATCGAACAGGTTTGTAACGAAAACAACCGGGATCTGCCGCATCTTCCGGGTAAGTAGCTATTTGCCAGCTAGCTTTTGCACGATCTCCAGCGCCTTGGCGACGTGTTGATCCGGCGAAATCTTGTCTTCGGTCGACGACATGGTGGCGATGACCTTGTGATCCTTGCCGATCACGTAGGTTACGCGTTCGATGAAGTCATGGCCGATCTCTTCGCCGCGCACATCCTTCATGCCGGGCTTCGCGCTGTTCGCCGTCAGGTTATAGGATTTGGCGATCGATCCATCCGCGTCGGATGCGACGGGAAACTTTCCAGCGCAATAATCGGGATCCGCCGAGAAGACGTCCAATCGCGCGATGCTGTCTGCTGACACGCCGATGATGGTGGCGCCGGCCGCATCGAATTTATCTTTCTCCTGCGCGAACGTATGAGCTTCCAGATCGCAGCCCTTGGTGTAAGCGGAGGGGTAGAAATAGACCACAACTGGCCCTTTCTTGAGTGCTTCTTGCAATGAAAAGTTGAATTCCTTTCCCGCTAAGGAAGCGCGAGCCGAGAAATCGGGCGCCTTATCCGCTACTTTGAGCGCCGCCAAAAGCGGTAAGCCGGCCAGCACGGAAAGCGCCAGCCCGAGAATCATGGTCTTCATGTAAGTGTCTCCTTGGAGTGAACTAGTTGGAGGATATCATATGCGATGCAGGCCTGCGACCTCCCGAATCACCTGCTGCGCGACGTCTTTTAAGCGCTTGCGCGATTTACGGCTTACCAGCCGAAGTTGCGCATGCGCTTGCTCCTCGGAAATTCCATGAAGCGTTTGTAGAATCTGTTTGGCCCGCGCAGCCAGCTGCCGCTCCTCAACTTCCTGTTCCAATTCAGACAAAATCTGTTCGAGCATCCGCCGGGTTGGCGTGGGACGCAGTACGCCGTCGACATGCCGCGCGAGCACGGTGGCGGGATCGGAATCGGCGCGATTGGTCAGGAGGCCGCGCGCGCGATCGGCAATTTTCGAATCCATCAGCCGCGTCTCCAAGTCCGCGACACGGTCGATGAGATCCGAGTAACGTTCGGCGGCTGCTGCCGCTGCCCAGATAGTTTGAACGGTCGCGGCGATGCGATCGAGATGCGGCCTGGACTGTTCCGCCTCGGACTCCTTGCCGAATGCGAAAGCCACCGACGCGTTGATCGTTTCATTCGTCCGCAGAGGGTATTCCACCAGCGCCCGCGTCCTTGTGGGCGGCGCAACCTGCGGGATGACGGCACCGCCGCCGGCTAGTAGGATTAGTGAGCCGCTGTCGCTGCTTCTTTCAAAAAACGCGTAGCCTTGCGCACCGGTCTCGCGCAAGGCAATCTGGGCCAGCGTTTCCAGGCTATTTCGGAATGCTTTCGTTTCCCACTGGCCCATGCGCTTCTCTAGTTGCCGCCGTTCTGGGCCGATTGCAAGGACGCATCCGCGTTCTTCTCGCCTTCATGGCAAGCGTCTTCCCACTGTTCGTATTTCGGATCCTTCAAGTGCGTGCGCAGCATCCGCGCCTGAATGGTCCATGGCCGCGTATACACGCTGGGGTCTTCGAGGGTAGCCTGGTATTCCATAGTTTTCGCATCGACGAAGGTGTAGCGTTCCACGATATGCAGTTTGTCGCTGGCGAAATCGCCCTCGTTATCCAGCCGCGATTTCGAGTTGTTGTTCGCGACATCCACCACTAGGGTGTTGCCCTCCCAATGGCCGCGCGAATCGCCCATCCACAACTTCACGTCTTGACTGGGGTGCGGCCGACCGTCGAGTGGGATGATCCGGTATGGATGGTTTTGCTCGTAAACAAACACGACGTATCCGGGGAACTGCAGGATCTGGTAAGCCGACCAGAAGATTGAGCGAATGGGCCCGTCCGGCAGGCAGCGCGCCTGCGGATCGATGTATTCCTGCTTGGCGGGCCGATCGATATTGGCTTGAATCTCCTGTTGTCTGGCGCGCGCCCACGGCTGATAGGGAATCTGTCCATCCGCGGGATCGGTGATGCGGCTCTGCTTGATGGGAGCCTTCTTGCCCTCGCGCTCCAGCAATTGTTCACGCAAGCGCCCGCCGCCGCGCCGAGGATTTACAAGGGAGTAAGTTCCACCCACCTCCGCGGCCCAAAAACCTTGCATATCCGGCTGCCCGTCTGCGGTCTTCGCGGCCTGTCCCGGCAGCAATCCCGCCAGGAGAGGAAGAGTCAGCAACATTTTCACTCGCATCGTCCTCTTCATGGGTAGTATTTTTCGTAGTCGAAGCCGTAGCATTCGTGCTCCAGTAGTTGAATGTTTGGTTCTTTGTGACGGTAAAGTAGCAGGCTCATCTTCCAGGGCCGCGTGAAGACTTTCGGATCCTCGATGGTGGCCTCGTAGCGAATATGATCCGCGTCGCTCAGGGTGTAGCGCTCAACTACATGCAACTCTTCGCTATGAAAATTACCGGCCCGATCGAACCACGTTTGGTCGTTGAAATGGATTACGTCGACGGCCAGCGTATCTCCCTGCCATTCTCCTCGTGAATCGCCCAGCCACCAGTCGATGTGTCCTTCAGGATGCTTGCTGCCATTCGCGAAAATAAAGCGGACCGCGTGCGCATACTGATAGAAAATACTCACCTGCTTTTCTGCTTGCAGGATTTGAAACGGCAGCGGCGTGTAAGTGATGCGCGGAACGCCGGGTAGATAACACTTTGTGAGTGGGTCGGCCGACGCTCGCTTTTCGAAGTTGTCCTTTTTCTTGGCCAGCGCCCAGGGTTGATACGGGATCTCTCCGCCCTCGACGACGCCCAGCCCCGCAGGCGCATCGGGGCGGGCTTGATGATCCTGAATATCCCAGTCAGCCGTAGTCATCACCTGCCAGATGCCGGAAAGGTTTGGTTTGCCGTCCGCCGTGCGCGGCAGCGCAGCTTGGCTCCAAGCCAGCACCGGCACTAATGCGAATAGAAGGAAGAGCCGCCTCATCGCCTCAGTCCTCCGGAGCTCCGGGACCCGAGGACCCGGTGTAAAGGTTGCGTCCGTCCGGAAACTTGACGCTGGTGCCGTTCACTGTCGGCGTCCCGTTCTTGGCGCGATAGCCCTTGACCACCAACTCGACGCCCAACGGGAAGTCGGTCTTGCGCACGCCTCGCCGCAGCAGCGCGTTGGGACCGCCAAACTCAACGGCCCAGTTCACCACTTTGCCGTCGGCGCCTTTCACATCCACATAAATCCATCCATGCGGATTCACCCATTCGAGCTTCGTGAGAGTGCCCGTAATTGTGACCGGCTTGTCGATATCGTATTCCGCCGAGAAAGAGTGGTGCGCGAGGAGAGGAATCACGGCCACCAGCAGTGTCACGCTAAGAAGTCTGCTTTTCATGTCTATTTCTTTTCGTTGGCGGCCGCCTGCTTGGGAGCCTCGATCTTCGTGAGTTTGCCGCCCTGTTCTTCGTAGTTCTGCGCACCGATGGTTCCCGCTACTTTGAAGCCGCTCTTCGCCAGGATGTCGGCCGCACGCCCACCTCGGGCCGCATGATTCGAAACCGTGACCACGGTGCGGTCCTTCGGAATCCACGCCAGGCTCTTTTCGAGATCCGCTAGTTGAATGCTCAAGTACACCGGGAACCCGCCGTTGTCCTTCACTTCATCCGGCCGGCGCACATCGACGATCACGAGTTGATCCGGCTTAGCCAGTAAGTCATCGAACTCGGCGCGCGTGAGCACTTTCGCTTGCGACGCCGGCCGCTTCTTAGCGTTATCCGCCTGTTGTCCAAAAGCCACCGTGGCGGCCAGAAGTATTGTCAAAATTACGCTTTTCATATGTTGTGATCCTTTCCTGTTTGTTTGCTAAAAAATGACCTTGAGCCCGAACTGGTTATCCCGCGGCGTTCCTGCGGAAGAAATCTGCCCGAACGTGGGACTCCCCACGACCGTATTGGGACTTCCCAACGCCGGTGTATTCGTCGCGTTGAACGATTCCAGGCGAAGCTGTGCGCTCACTCGCTCCGTGATCTGGAACGCTTTGTGCGCCGCCAAATCCAAGTTGAATAACCCCGGCCCGCGAAGGACGTTCCGCCCCGCGTTGCCGTAGGTGTATTTCGCGTTCGCTACAAATGCAGGAGTATTGAACCACTCCTGCACCGTGGGATCGGATAGATGCCATTCGCCGACGACATTAGGACGGTCCGCTCCGCTACCTGTATTGGAAGGATTTCCGTTCACCGTGAGGTTCAAAGGGATCCCGGAGTCCACCGTCACGATGGGGCCCACGCTCCATCCGCCCAGAATCGCGTTGGCCCAGTGATTCCAATGCGCGCCGAACGTCTGTCCCTTGCCGAAGGGCAGGGCGTACACCGCGCTTCCCACAAAATGGTGCGTCATATCCTGGCTTGAGACCGCGCGGTCGGAAGCCCAGTTCAGTGCATTTTGAACGCCGGCTGTGTCGCCCAACGCGATGCTCTTCGAATACGAGTACGAAGCAATGAACGTCAAGCCTTTGGAATAGCGTTTTTCCACTTTGGCTTGCAGCGCATTATAGCGGCTATAGCCGTCTTTCTGAATACGCACCACATCGGCCAACGTGATGATCGAATTCGTGCCCGGCACCAGCGTTGAAGTAAAGAGTCGGTTGGAATTAATATTGCCCGCTTCCGGAGGCGCGGGGTTGCCATCGATCTGCCGCCACATATGATCGAGTTTGTTTCCGTAATACCCAATCTCCACCAGCACGCCCCCCGGCAACTGTCTCTGGATATCCAGGTTCCATTGCTGCGCCGTCGGCGTCGCATTGGCGCGGTCGTAGGAAACCAAAGTCACGTTGGTAGCGTTCGCCAAAGTAAGCGCGTTGGCCGCAAAACCCTGGCTCAGCAGGATCGTCGGCGGTTTGGTCTTGTCAGTTGAAAGATTCACGCGCAGGGCATTCGGCGGATTCACCTCCATCGACTGCTGCCCACCTTCCGTAATCAGGTTGGAATAGAACAGGCCGTAGCCGCCGCGGATCACCGTCTTGTTGTCCGGTAACGCATACGCGAATCCAAACCGTGGAGCGAACTGATGATAGTTGACGCCCTGCAGCGCGCGGTCCGCAATGCTGCTTCCTTGCGACCCCGCCTGCACCAGTTGCGGATGTCCAGGATTGGTGTCCAGATCGAAATTGGCGATGGTGTCGTTCTTCTGCACTGCCGGCGGACTCAGTTCATAACGCAGCCCGATGTTCAAAGTGAGACGCCTGCTGACCTTCCAATCGTCCTGCGCAAAGAAGTGCGTGTACGGCGTGCGCAATTCCAGGTAGGACCATTTCGAGATACTTGCCGATGCACTCTCGCCCAGCAGAAAGTCTTCCACTGCGTTTCCGGTGTACTGCCCGGTGAAGTTGAAGATCCCGCTCGACCGCTGCGAACTTAAAAAATTAGTCTGCAGCCAGTAAGCCTGCAACCCGAACTTGAGGTTATGCGATCCCTTATTCCAAGTCAGATCGGCGGACAATTGCCGGTTCTGCGATCCGTCTGAGTTGGGGACGTTGGTGACCCCGATCGGCGTGAGTCCCGTCACGTTCACTTGCGAAAAACCTGGGTAGGTGGTCTGTACCCCCGGAATCCCGATCGAGGTCAGCGATTGATTGGGGAACGAGTTCACCCAGTTCAAGTAATTCCATCCTGCATGAATCGAAGTAATGATCGACGGCGACCAGATGAAGTTGTGCACCAGCACGAAGCTTTGGCTGTCTGTGGTCTGCGCACCCCCGCCCGAGTAATAGTTGCCCTGTGCGTCGATGGGAAACGGTGCGACAACCCCGTTGTCCGCTTTCTGATCGCTGAAGCGGAAGTACAGATTCTGCCGCTCGCTCAGAATCTGGTCGACGCGGAAATCCCAGCGGACTGGATCCTGATTTTGCGGCCCCGCGTAGACATAGTTATTGGTGGCGCCGGAGTTGGTCGGCAGCGGATAGAAGTTCAAAACCTTTAACGCAATAGGATCGATGCGCGAGGGACTGATCTGCACTCCGCCGAAAATGCCCTGCCGCTGCGCCAGCGTCGGAACCGTATCCACATTCGTAATTGACTGCCGGATCCTGCCCATTTCTGCGTCCGCAAAGAAGAAAGTCTTGTTGTGAATCACCGGCCCGCCGAAAGCGCCCCCAAACTGATTGCGCTTGTAAGGCGACTTGGCAGTCGCAAAATAGTTTTTAGCGTCTAGCGCTTCGTTGCGCAGGAACTCATAGCCCACGCCGTGGAACTGATTGCTGCCCGACTTAATAGCCACGCTGATCACTCCCGAAGACGAGCGCCCGTACTCGGCCGAATAACCATTGGTGACAACTTTGAATTCCTGAATGGCATCGACAGATGGCTTGATGATTTCTTTCTGCCCCGAGTGCCCGGTGGTGATCTGTTGGTTGTTGTTATCCTGTCCGTCCAGGAGGAACGCCGCCTGGCTGCCGGCCTGCCCACCGACGCTGATTCCGCCGTTGGTGCCGGTCGCAGGAATCGTGCCTGACGACAGCGCCGCTAATTGCAGGTAATCCCGTCCGTTCAACGGCAGGTCTTCGATCTGCTTGTTATTGATTACCGTGCCGACGGTAGAATCCGCGGTTTGGAGCAGCGGCACCGCGGCCTCGACGTTGACAGATTCAGTAATCTGCCCGATTTCAAGCACGGCATCCAGTTGCCGCACGTCGCCAATTTGCAGAACCACATCGCGCTGGTTAAAGACCTTGAACCCAGGGGCCTCGATTCTCACCGTGTACTCGCCGATGCGCAGCGGTGGCGTACGAAACTGACCGCGCTCGTCCGTGCGCACTTCTGTCACGCCGTTGGTTGTCACGTGCGTGAGCGTAATCGCAGCTCCTGAAACCGAAGCCCGCGAAGAATCGCGCACCGATCCTACGAGAACGGCGTCGTTCGCCTGCTGCGCAATGGCGTTGAGTGCCGCCGTCAGCAACACTCCGCTAAGTAATACTTTTCGCATTACGTTTTGAAACATCTCCCCCTCATTTCGGAACAAGCCGATTCCATAGCCGCGCGAGGAAAATCCTCACGCACAAAGATTCAATTTGAAAAATGAAGTGACTACTGGCAGCGGTGACAACAAGAAGACGCAGTCGCTGTCGAAGGGGCTGAGGGAGTGTAGTTCGTAAGGTGGATAATCGTGGTCACAAATAGCTCCTTATGGTCGTGAACGGTCGCAGCCTTAGCGACCTAGCCAGCGAAGCAAACCACAAGGTGCCTTTCGGGCGGCTGGCTTAGTCTATTTATCTACTATCTAGATCGACTATAGGATGTATGGATACTTCTGTCAAGTAAAAATTCAGAAAATTGCCTCAAATTTCGGCGAATCCCCTGGCGGCCGCGCGTCATCGAAGTACATATGGTGGGATACCCGGAAATGTTATCTTCGCCTCTCCTGGAATCGGAATCACATCAATCAACCGCGGCACGTTATGAGTCGTTGATCCGCATCGCTGCCGCAGTGCGCTCGCAACAAGATCCCCAGGACTTGTTTGGGCTTCTTGTCGAAGAGCTTGGTCAAGTTGTGCAGTTTGACGCCATTGCGCAGTACGACGAAGGCTCGAACAAAGTCCACTGGCACATGTGTTCCGGCTGCCGCAGGCCGCAATATTTGCCTTCTGACATCACTAAAGAGGAGACACTGGCTGCTTGGGTGTACCGGCATCAAGAAGTTGTGGTGCTCCCGGACCTCGACCGCGAAACTCCCTATCCTGCATCGACCGATCTGATGCGTCAGGCCGGTCTCCAATCGGTCTGCGCCTTTCCCCTAAGTACCGCGCACAGAAGACTCGGAAGTCTGGTCATCGCCAGCATCCATCGCGATGCCTATTCGCCCGAGGAGATCCGCTTCTGCTCGCTGGTAGCCGGCCAAATCGCCCTCGCCATGGACGACGCTTTCAATTTCCAGGCGTTGCAGCGCGCACAGGAACGGCTGCAGTTATTGCTCGACTTAACGAACCGCGTCGTGTCGAATCTCAACCTGCGCGACGTGCTGCGCGAAGTCTCCGCCAATATTCGCCGCGTGATGCAGTGCGACGGCGTGGGCATCGATCTTCCCAGCCCGGAAGATAAGAAGCTGCGGCTTTACGCTCTGGATTTTCCGGACAACGCAGGAATGATCGAAGAAGGCTTCGAGCCGCCTGCCGATGAAAAAGCTAGCGCCCTTAGGGTGTTTCTATCCGGCGAGCCCTTCATTCTCTCCAAGCAGGAAATCGAAATTGAGCCTTCATTGCACCACATGAAGATTGAGTCCTTGGCGCACGTGCCTCTCATCGGGCGTGGGGGAATCGTCGGGGTCCTCAGTCTGGGCAGTTGGCGCGAAAACGCTTTTTCGCGGGAGGACCTTTCCTTCCTCGGCCAGATCGCGCGCCAAGTCGCGATCGCCATCGAAAACGCCTGGGCCTTTGGCGAAGTATCGGATCTCCGCAATAGACTCGCGCAAGAGAAGCTCTACCTCGAAGGTGAAATCCGCAGCGAATTGAAGTTCGAGGAAATTGTCGGCAAGAGCGAAGCCTTGCGGCGGGTGCTGCAGGAAGTGGAGACGGTGGCCCCGACGGATTCCACCGTACTGATCTACGGCGAAACCGGGACCGGCAAAGAATTAATCGCACGGGCCGTCCATAACTTGAGTTCGCGCCAATCGAACGGTTTCGTAAAACTCAACTGCGCCGCGATTCCCACCGGCTTGCTCGAAAGTGAGCTATTCGGTCACGAGCGCGGCGCGTTCACGGGCGCGATTGCGCAGCGCGTCGGGCGCTTTGAGTTAGCCAATCGCGGGACCATGTTCCTGGATGAGATTGGCGAGGTGCCTCTCGAACTCCAACCTAAGCTGCTGCGCGTTCTGCAAGAGCGCGAATATGAGCGCCTGGGCTCGACGCGAACTTTACGCACCGATGCGCGCCTGATTGCCGCCACGAATCGCGATTTGGAAGCGTTGGTTAACGAACAAAAGTTCCGTTCCGATCTGTACTACCGTCTGAACGTTTTTCCTGTTCGAGTCCCCGCGTTGCGTGAGCGCCCTGAAGATATTCCTTTGCTCGTCCGCCATTTTGTCCAGCAGTTCAGCCGCCGCATCAGCAAGGCCATTGACACCATCCCGTCGGACACCATGACCACGCTGATCAAATATCCCTGGCCCGGCAACATTCGCGAGCTGCAGAACGTGATCGAACGGGCTGTCATTCTTACCAAGGGCCCGGTCCTAAATATTCCCGGCGACGATCTGCGCGTATCCAACGCGAATGCCATGGCGATGGCCGCCGGCGCGGGAGCGCACGTAGCAACCCCCAGCGCAAGTTCCCAAAATATGCGGGCAGCCCTCGAAGACGCCGAGCGCCAGCAGATCGTCGCTGCCCTCGAGCAATCCAATTGGATTGTTGCCGGACCCAGCGGCGCCGCGATGCGATTGGGAATCAAGCGCTCCACCCTGCAATCCCGAATGCAGAAACTTGGCATTCGCATTTCTCGTACGGGCGTGTAACTGCAGATGCCGAAATTCCGGTAGCAAACCGGGCTCTCGTCATCGGCAACTGCAGCTCGCAAGCAAAATCCCCTAACAAATCAACATCCGCAATTGGCGCGCCGCATGCTTTCTCGCCAGCGGAGAATCAGCGTCGCGATGTTGCGGATCAACCACGCGCGAACAGAAACAGAACAAAGGTGGACCCTATCGGGCCAGTTAACGCGTCCCTGGGTTGTAGAATTGCGCGCGTGTTGGGAGCAGAGCCGCGACGCCAGAGCGCATTCGCGCAGTGTTGTGGATCTGAGTGATGTCACCTTCATCGACGAGTACGGAGAGATGCTGTTGTCGGAGATGAGAAGTGAGGGAGCGGAGTTCGTTGCCGCCGGAGTAGAGACGAAAGATCTTCTCAAAAACCTGAAAGGCAAGGGTGAGCGGCCTCTGCGGCGTTTCATCGCACCTCTAGCGAATCCTTGCCAGGGATCGGGAATCAATAACAAGGAGGGTATCAAATGACGAGACGGACAAAATTATTTGGAATCGCAATGCTGGTGGGCTCGGCTTTAATAGCCACCGTAGCGTGTACATCAAAAACGAATGCAGCAGGCCCGCCGCCTCTGCAGGATGTGGAGGTCGCCGTAGTTCAGCAGAAGGATATCCCCATCGAGCGCGAATGGATCGGTACGCTCGACGGCCTGGTGAACGCCGCCGTCAAAGCGCAAGTGGTCGGCAATCTCCTTACGCAGAAATACGTCGAAGGATCCTTCGTGCGCAAGGGCCAATTGTTGTTCGAAATCGACCCCAGGCCGCTGCAAGCCGCTGCGGATCAAGCCCAAGGGCAGTTGGCCCAAGCCAAGGCGCAGTTGCTGCAAGCCCAGTCCGGATTGCTGCAAGCACGCGCACAGCTGCTGAGTGCCGAGGCCAACCAGCACAAAGCGCAGCTCGACGAGGATCGCTACATTCCGCTGGCCAAGCAGCAAGCTATCACGCAGCAGGATCTCGATAACGCCAGCCAAACTAATCAATCGCAGAAAGCGCAGGTAGCCGCGGCGAAGGCGCAAGTCGAGACCGCGCAGGCGCAGATTGAAGCCTCCAAAGCCGCCGTAACGGCAGCAGCAGCCGCCGTTGAAAACGCCAACGTAAATCTGGGCTTCACGAAGTTGGAGTCGCCCATCGACGGAATCGTGGGTGCCGCCACCACTCAGGTGGGCAATCTGGTCGGTCCCTCAAGCAACGCCGTCACCACCGTTTCGACACTCGATCCCATCAAGGCCAACTTCACCGTGAGCGAGCAGGAATATTTGAGCCTGACGCGCGGCGACGCGACTATGAACCACCTGCAGCTCGAGTTAATTCTCTCGGATGGTTCGGTGCATCCTTATAAAGGCCGGTTCTCCTTCGCGGACCGCCAAGTGAACTCGTCTACCGGTTCGATCCAAATAACCGGACTGTTCCCCAACCCCGGCAACAAGCTCCGTCCCGGCCTTTACGGAAGAGTCCGCGCCTCCATCGGAACGCGCGCCGGTGCGTTGCTGGTGCCGCAGAAGGCCGTCAATGAAATGCAGGGCGCCTATTCTGTCGCCGTGGTCGATCCCAACAACACCATTCGCTTTTCGGTCGTCAAAGTCGGTGACCGGATCGGCTCGGAGTGGATCGTCGAGGATGGCCTCAAACCAGGTGAACGCGTGGTTACCGACGGACTGTTCAAAATCCGCCCGGGCGCGCCTGTGAATCCGAAAGGAGCCAACTAATGTCGAAGTTTTTCATTAACCGTCCCATTGTAGCGATGGTCATCTCGCTCCTCCTTGTGATCATCGGCACGGTAACCATCCTCCAGCTCCCCGTTTCGCAATTCCCCCAGATCGCGCCGCCTGAAGTCCAGATTCGCGCGAACTACGTGGGCGCCGACGCTCAGACGATTGAGCAATCCGTAGCCACGCCCATCGAACAGCAAATGAGCGGCGTGGACAACCTGAACTATATGTACTCGCTGAACGCCGCGGGCAACGGGCAGATGACCATGATCGTGAACTTCGACGTGAAGAGCGATCCCAACACTGACCTGATGCTCACCCAGATGCGCCAAACGCAGGCTGCCTCGCAGCTCCCGCAGGACGTGACCAACTTCGGCGTAACCGTGCAGAAATCCGTGACCGCGCCCTTGATGGTGCTGGGGCTTTATTCTCCGAAAGGCACCTACGACGGCAAGTTTTTGGCGAATTATTCCTACATCAATTTGAACGATCAGTTGACGCGCGTCCCCGGCATCGGCAACGTGCAGGTTTTCGGAGCCGGCCAGTATGCCATGCGCCTGTGGATCAAGCCCGATCAACTGTCGAAGCTGGGACTCACTGTTACCGAAATCGTTTCCGCGATACAAGCGCAGAACACCGTGAATCCCGCGGGACAGGTAGGCGGCTCGCCGTCGCCGAAAGGGCAGCAATACACCTACTCGGTACGCGCCCAGGGCCGCCTCACTTCGCCCGAAGAATTCGGTGACATCATCGTCCGTGAACTTCCCGACGGCGGCATCATTCGCGTCCGCGATGTCGCGCGCATTGAGCTCGGCGCGCAGGATTACACGCTCTCCGGACGCATTAATGGCAAACCCGGAGCCATCATCGCCGTATATCAATTGCCTGGGACCAACGCGGTAGACGCCGCCAAGGGTGTCCGCAAGCTGATGCAGGAAGCCAAGAAGCGCTTTCCGCAGGACGTTGACTACGTGGTTTCTCTCGACACGACCGAGTCCGTGACTGAAGGCATTCACGACATCGTGATCACGATCCTGATTGCAATCGCGCTGGTGACCATCGTTGTCTATCTCTTCCTGCAAGGATGGCGCGCGACGCTGATCCCTTTGCTCGCGGTGCCGGTTTCCTTGATCGGAACTTTCATCCTGTTTCCGTTCTTTGGGTTTTCCATCAATACGCTCTCTTTGTTCGGCTTGGTGCTAGCGATTGGACTGGTGGTTGACGACGCCATCGTCGTCGTAGAAGCGGTCGAGCGCCACATCGAGGAAGGCCTGTCGCCCAAGCAGGCCGCTTTAAAAGCGATGGAAGAAATCTCCGGCCCGGTTATCGGCATCGCTCTGGTGCTCTCGGCGGTGTTCGTGCCGACCATCTTCATTCCCGGCATTACCGGCCGCCTCTATCAGCAGTTCGCCGTGACAATTGCAATCTCCGTTATTCTTTCCGCGTTCAACGCCTTAACGTTGAGCCCCGCGTTGGCGGCCCTCTTGCTCAAGCCCAAAACGGAAAGCAACGGACTGCTGCGCCGCTTCTTCAACTGGTTCAACCGCATGTTTGAGCGCACCACTCACGGTTACATCCGCTGGTCCGGAGCATTAATTCGCAAGAGCGCCGTGGCGTTCGCTCTCTTGGTCGTCACCGGGGTGGGCGCGGCATTTTTCAGCAGCAAGGTTCCTACCAGCTTCCTGCCGGGCGAGGATCAAGGCTACATGTACATGCACCTGCAGCTTCCCAACGCATCGTCGCTCGAACGCACCGAAGCTGCAGCTTCGAAGGTGGAGCAGATCCTGCTGCATACGCCCGGCATCAAGTACACCACCACCGTGTCGGGCTTCAGCCTGTTGAGTTTTGTCAGCACCAGCTACACAGGTTTATTCTTCGTCACGCTGGATGACTGGAAGGATCGCACCAGCCGCCAAACGCAGTACCAGGAGATCGTACAGCACGTGAACCAGGAACTCGCGAAGCTGCCCGACGGCATCGCGATAAGCTTCCCGCCGCCCGCGATTCCAGGCGTCGGAACCTCCGGCGGATTCACTTTCGTTCTCGAAGACCGCGCCGGCAAAGACGTGCCGTTCCTCGCCGCGAATCTGCAGAAGTTCATGGCCGCCGCGTCAAAGCGTCCCGAAATTGCCCCCGGCTTGATTAGCACCTTCCTACCAAGTGTTCCGCAGCAGTTTCTGGAGGTCGATCGCGAAAAAGCCTTGAAGCAAGGAGTGGCCTTGAACGACGTCTATCGAACTATTCAAGCCTACATGGGCGGATTATTCGTAAACTACTTCAACCGCTTCGGTCGCCAGTGGCAGGTTTACGTCGAGGCCGAGGGTGAATATCGCAAGAACCTCGATAGCGTCGGCCAATTCTACGTGCGTAACAATCAGGGCGAGATGGTGCCGCTCTCCGCTCTCACCAAGTTCGAATCGCGCCCCGGTCCCGAGTTCACCATGCGCTATAACCTCTACCGCTCCGCGCAAATCATCGGCGGAGCCGCGCCCGGGTACAGTTCCGCGCAGGCCATGAAAGCGCTGGAAGAAACCTTCGACCAAACCATGCCTAGCGAAATGGGCTACGACTACATGGGCATGTCGTATCAGGAAAAGAAAGCGCAAGAAGGCGTGCCTACCTGGGCCATCTTCGGTTTTTCGCTGCTGTTCGTTTTCCTGATTCTGGCGGCGCTCTATGAAAGCTGGACGCTGCCCTTCAGCGTTTTGCTGAGCACCCCGGTCGCGCTGTTCGGCGCTTTTGCGGTGCTGTGGCTCAGGCGCTGGGTGATGAGTCTGTTCCTCCCGGCGTACACGATTCAAATCGAGAACGACGTCTATTCGCAAATCGGACTCGTGATGTTGATCGGCCTTGCCGCAAAGAACGCGATCCTTATCGTCGAGTTCGCGAAAACCAAATTCGAAGAGGGCATGGGCCTGGCGGAAGCCGCGCTCGAAGGCGCTCGCTTGCGTCTGCGTCCGATTCTGATGACCTCATTCGCGTTCATCCTCGGCTGCGTGCCATTGTGGACGGCGTCGGGCGCCGGTTCTGTCGGCCGCCAGATCATGGGCACCACGGTGATCGGCGGAATGCTCGCCGTTAGCGCCATCGGCATCTTCTTAATCCCCGCGATTTTCTATGCGGTTGAGAAACTATCCGGCGCAAAAATAACCGGCACGAAGCTGGCGCCCTCTGAGGTGTTTGGAGACTAACCATGAAATATCCGTTGATGGCAGTAATCATCGCTACCAGCGTGCTAAGCAGTTGCGCGGTAGGCCCGAACTACGTGCGCCCCACCGTCCCCGTGCCCGTCAACTTTCGCGCTCCCGCGCCCCTGCCCCCACCGCAAGCCGAGTCGCTTGCCGATCTTAAGTGGTTCGAAGTCTTCAAGGACCAGCAGCTACAGGGACTGACGCGCCTCGCACTCACGCAAAACTACGACCTGCGCGATGCAGTAGCGCGGGTCGAACAAGCTCGCGCGAATCTTGGCGTCACCCGCTCCAATCAGTTCCCACAGGCGAACGCCAGCGGCGATCTTGAGTTCACGCGTCTGTCGCGCGATGGATCCTTGCCGCTTCCGGCCTCCTTTGTGCCGAACCAAAATCGTAACTGGGGACAGGGATCGCTGAACCTACTGTCTTTCGAAGTTGATATCTGGGGACGCCTCCGCCGCTCCACCGAATCCGCTCGAGCCAATCTTCTGAACGCCGAAGAGAATCGCAAAGCTGTTGTCACGACGCTGGTCAGCGACGTCGCCACCAACTATTTCAGCCTGCTGCAACTCGACTACGAGCTCGAAATCTCGCAGCGCACTCTCGAAACTCGCCGCGAATCGCTGCGCCTCGTAGAAGAACGCCAGGGCGGGGGAGTCGCCACCTTGCTCGATCTGCGTCAGGCTGAGCAATTAGTCAGTAGTGCCGCCCAGACCATTCCCACGCTCCAACAACAGATTGAACAGACCGAGAATCAAATCAGTCTCCTGGTAGGAAAGAACCCTGGCGGCGTGATCCGCGGCGGCAAGTTTATCGAGCAAGAGATGCCGCCCGACGTTCCTTCTGGCATGCCGTCGTCTCTGCTCGAACGCCGTCCCGATATCCGTGCCGCCGAACAAGCCCTCATCGCCGCCAATGCCAACATCGGCGTCGCCAAAGCCGCCTACTTTCCGCAAGTGAGTCTGAGCGGGCTGCTGGGCGGCCAAAGCACCCAACTGGCGAGCCTGTTCAACGGACCGCACAGCGCCTGGAGTTTCATTCCGCAAGTTAGCCAGCCGATCTTCAGTGCTGGCCGCCTCAAGTCCAACGTCAAACTAGCGGAGGCCGAGCGCGACAGCGCACTCATCCAATATGAAAAAACCATTCAGACCGCCTTTAGCGAAGTTTCCAACGCCCTCATCGCGCATCAGAGGACTCGCGAAAGCCGCATTGAACAGGAACGTCTGGTTACCGCGCTGCAGGATCGCACGCGCCTTGCCTATGTGCGTTATCGCGGCGGCGTGGATACTCAGTTGAACGCACTCGACGCCGACCGCGACCTCTTTCAGGCCGAGCTATCGCTCGCGCAGATTCGTCTGAATGAGCTGCTCAGCGTCGTGCAGCTCTACAAAGCCCTCGGCGGCGGTTGGCAGTAATCGGCACAAGCTGAAACTGCCGAGCCCTCGGCAAGTGCCCGACACAACTCGTGACGACGAGTCGACACCGGTTAGAAAAGCCCAGGATTTCTGGGCTTTTTCGCATTTCGCCAGCGGTATGCTACGTGCGTATTACCTGGCGGAGATCCTAAGAATGAAGAGTCAGACCTTGCAATATTACATGCACGACGGGCCTTCCGCCTTCCGGTTTGAACTGGCGGGTGAGATCGACAACGAAGGCGCTCGCGAACTGGAGCAAGCCTGGCGCACGGCATCCGCCGTGATCGGCGACCGCGCGCTTGTGATCGATATGACCTTCGTAACCAGCGTCGAAAAAGACGCCCACTCGCTGCTGGCCCGCTGGCATGCCGAAGGCGCGCATCTCATCGCCAGAACGAAAGCTTCCCGCGAAATTGCCGAGGCAATTGTAGGCGAACCTCTGTCGCAGATCGCTGCGAACGGCAATAACCGCCGGGAGCGCACTTGGTTGCCGTTTCACGCGTTCTACGCCGCGCCGAAGCTAGGCGTCGTGCTCTTATTGGCCGCGGCGCTGTTCCCGGTGGAAGTGCATGCCGCGCACTTGAAAGCCGAAACCACGGCTGCGTGGGACGATTATGTGCAGACGGTTACCGCCTCTTTACAGGACCGCGTCCGCCCCGGCGGCAGCTTTCTATGGACTTATGAAAATCCTGACCGGATCGCAAATGTTCACAACGGCGAGATCGTTGTGGCTCCCGCGCCGGGGTCGAGTCCGCTGAGAGTTCCCGGCGGCCTAATTCATCACTGGGTCGCCGGGGCATTTTTTCCCAACGTGACTATCAACGATGTCCTCGAAGTGACGCGGGATTACGATCGTTATCAACAGTTTTATCAACCATCGGTGATCGCGTCAAAAGCACTGGCGCGCGAGAACGCCGACGATTACTTTTCGATGCGGCTGATGAACAAAGCGTTCTTCCTGAAGACCACGCTCAATGCAGATTATCGCTCGACCAACGTGCGCCTGGATGACAGGCACTTTTACAGTATTTCGCGCACCACGCGTGTGCAGGAGATTGAAGACTACAACCAGCCGCGCGAACACCGGTCTCCGGAAGGTGAGGGAAGTGGCTACATCTGGAGGCTCTTTAGCGTGGCTCGGATGGAAGAACGCGCCGAGGGAGTGTACGTCGAGATGGAGACGGTCGCGTTGAGCCGCGACATTCCCGGCGCCATGCGCTTCGTGGTGGACCCCATCGTGCGTCGTGTGTCGCGAAATTCTATGGTGACGTCGCTTAGGCAAACCGAAGAGGCCGTGCGGATCAAGCATGCCAACTCACCGTCAGATGCCGGGAATGTGAGCGGCGCTTCGGCGCCGCTAAGGGCGAAAACCTCCGCATTTAGGGCAGTTCAGTGACACAGGGAGTGGAACGCCGCATGCGTTAAAGAACGTGAAGAACAAATTGGGTAACACCCAAGAGAAAGGACAAGGACAATGTTCAGAAATCAAGTAGTATTCACTCTAATCGCCGGCGTCGCATCGCTCGCACTACCGGCATTTTCGCAATCGGAAGAAGTCGGGAAAAATGAGGTGTCAGTGCAGGCCTTTGGCAGTTTCCTGAAGAGCACTACCGATAATAGCGTGCAGAATTCAGCTACCAACAGCGGTGGAGTGCTGGGCAGCTACCGCCGCTTCTTCGATGTTCACAACGGCGTGGAAGTGAATTACGGCTACGCTCTCAACACCCAGAATTTCGTGTCGTCGAGCGGCGCGCTGGGTGTGAAGAACTACTCGCATGAAGTGTCCGCCGCGTATGTATTTCGGCTGCCGCTAAAGCGATTTACGCCCTTCGTTATCGCGGGCGCCGGAGCCCTGGTGTTTGATCCCAAAGATTTTCAGGGGGCCGATTCCCAAACCCGCGCCGCATTCGTCTACGGCGGCGGAGCTGATTTCAAAATCTCCCAGCACGTGTTCATGCGTGCGGAGTATCGCGGTTTCGTCTACAACTCGCCCACTTACAATCTGACCGCCTTGGACGGCACCGATCGCATCACGCATCGTGCCGAACCGTCAATCGGTTTCGGTTACCACTTCTAACTGGTGGGGAAACATGCGGGCGATTTCAGACGGATTCCGCTGCGAAATCGCCCGATTTGTCTTCCGAGCGGCTCGCGGTCATGGGCGTAGCGGTGCTATGTACGACTTGGGCCTCGTGCGCTGCCCATACAAGATCGGCACTCTGTAAGTGACAGCGACGATCTAGCGGTCTCGTAACTCGAGATGTGGGTCTCTACTTCGCAAGCGCCGGCAAGGTCGTAAAAGTATGGGTTGCGGCTGGCATGCGGATGCCCAGCACGCCGATTTGAGCACCTGCTGGCTTATCGAATTCAATGGTGCCGCGGATGTTCGCGGTGAGCGGATATTTGTCGGTCACTAACGTGAACGCAAGGTGCCCGTTGGCGGCCAGTGGGATTGTGTCGGACGCAATTTGTACACCGGTCTCATCGCGTATCACTACTGGAATGTTAACGGCTTGCGCGGAGACGCCGTTGATCGCGACACCGGTTGCGGTTTCGTTCGCGTTGTCGAAGGCCAATATGTATGCGTTAGCGCCGCGGCTCTCTAGTGATATCACAGCCTCCTGGCCAGTCGGATTGTACCGAAGGATCGCGAAGCCTCCTACATTGCCGTTCGTGCTGAGCTGCGCCGACCCAATGGTCGGTGCCGAATTCGACGGTGGGGCCTCACTTTGGGCGATGAACGTTGCGCCGGCCGCCAAAATCGGATTCACGCCAGAAGTGAACGTGGTGGTGCCCCTGGCGGATTGCGGGAACGAAAGTGGTAGGAACAAAGGACTGCCGCTATCGGCCAGGAAGCTCAGATTCACCTGTGAGGCGCTGCTACCCACATTAATCAGTACGAAAGTCGTTTGCCAGCCATTGCCGGTTGCGATGTGGGCGATCGAGCCACCTCCAGTTCCAACGTTTGCTAAAGGCGGGATGGTAGTGAGCGTGTTAGTGGAGCCGAAAGGGGTGGTGCGTACACCTAGCACGCTGATCTGGCCCGGTAGCGGTGTATCGAATTCGATGGTCCCCCGTTTGTTCGCGGTTACCGGAAAGCCCAGCACCGGATCCGACAACACAAAAGCTATGTGGCAGTTACCCCCTAAAGTAACGTTGGCTCCGGCTGCGCTGATCACCGCGCCAGTATCGTCGCGGATCACTACGGGAATAACCGCGGTCTGCGTCGAGACATTTGCTACTGCTACCGCTAGCACCACGCCGTTCGTATTGTCGAAGGCCAGAATGTAGGAACTGGCGTTACGCGTTTCCATAGGCACTACGGCTTCCTGCGCACCCGGAATTAAATGGAAGATAGCGAACCCGTCCACCGCGCCGGTCGCGGCGAGTTGCGCTGAGCCAACCAGAACGGGCGGGGATTGTGCGCCTGCGGTGTCGACAAGTAACGAAGCGTTTCCCGCCAGTCCTCGATCGAACGATGCGGCTAGAAGCGGCCCCGCGAGGGGAGGCTCCTGGGGAAACGACAGAGGAAGGGTGAGTGGGCCGTTACCACTAGGGTCAATGGCGTCACCAAACAGGCTTATACGCGCCTGTGCGGCAAGGGAACTCTTGTTAACCAGCGTAAACGTAGTGGTCCAATTTTCCTGAGCCGCGATTTGCGGCAGTGAACCGATGAAGGTTAGGCCCGGTATGCTGGCCTCTTGTTCCACGCTGAAAGGCACACCGCCCAGAGTGAGGGCTGCAGAGCGGTCAGGCCCTGCATTGGCAGCCACCTGATAGTTTAGGGTTCCGCTGCCGTTGCCGCCGCTGCTTCCGGAAAACGCTATCCAGCCCGGGGCGCCGGTGGCACTCCAATCACAGCCTGGCGGTGCGGACACATTGACTGTCGCGGCCCCTCCTGCCACCGGGAATGCCTGGCCGCCGGAGTCGAGCGTGTAACTGCACTGCGCTACCGCCGAATCGGTGACGCTGTAGCTCAATAACTGAAAAGTAGCCGTGCCGTTTGCGACGCTAACCCCGTGTCCGAAAAAACATCCGCCGCCGAAAGTCATGCCGATCTCTCGCACTCCCGCCTTTGTGGCGGCGAACCTGACGACCGTAGTGGCGTTCAAGTTTCCAAATTGCCCGTTCACGTCACTCCAGGAGTCCGGCGTTAACGGGATCGTGAGAGTGATTGTTCCCGCCGCCAGTTGATACGCGATTGGGTTGGACCACCAGCGTCCGGTAGTGTTGTACTCAGGATTCGATTCACTTACGGCGAAGTACGGACGAACGTGCGCGGGCACCGAGCAAGTATTGTCAGGGTTGGAATCGTAATGGAATGTCGGGGTACCGGTGGTTGTGACCCGGATCGTCATCGTCAGATAGCTGGAAGTTGATATGTCCAGGCTATTCGGATACTGTAAATCGAAATAGTTCACCCAGTCGCCGTTCGGGTACTGCGGAAAATCGAAACGGAGAGCCCCATTAATGAGATTCGGATGGGTGATGTTGCCGGAAACGTGCTCCAGCCTCCATAGGGAAGGAGTAAGCGGGATCGTGATTGAACCGGCGATCGCCAACTCCAGGCTTAACAAGAGCCAGAGTAAGAGTCTAAATTTCATACTTGTTGTTTCGTGCAGGCGCCTAGCTGAGATGATTTCACTATATCCTGCAAATTCCTCTCCCGAGTTTCACCACCCGCATTTAGCGAGCTAAGCCTCTTTACCGAAACCCACCGTCGCGATGTCAGGGCTGCTTCGCAGGTGGGTATCTCACAGAACGTCGGGTCTTTTGCGCGACCCTCACAAAATGGGCTGCATCCTCTAAGATCGCCGATGCTCGCCGAGTAGGCCAGCCAGAATCCAAACGGCTCCGGCGATTGCGAATGTCTCAGAGGTTTCGCTCCAGTTCGTATGGCTGCGGGGATGGGAAACGAGTAGCGGGATCCACACGAGTACCCCAAAGGACAGAATCATGATGGTCAGCAAGCGAGTCGCGGGAATCGCCATTCGATTCGTAAGCAAAGCAATGGCCGCCACTGCGAAGGGGACCGTCGTTGCCATCGCCCAAAACTTCTGGCTTGGCGGAAGCCACTTCGGGACAAGACTGGTGGTGGCGTTAAGATAAACCGCCTGTTCGAGGGCAAACGAACCGGCACAAATGCCCAAAGAAATTCGGCCCATCCGATGAAGCGTTTCCGGCCTCCACACCGATGACGAGCGTGCATAAATCAGCGCCGCTCCCGTCAAGAGAGAGAACTGCTCGAAGAAATTTCCCCAACGATCGTAAATCTCCGGCGCGGCGACGATTCCGGGCACGCATAATAAGGCGAATACAAGATAAACCACACACGCCGCGACTGCTCCCGCGTTCGCCGCCCGGCGGAACTGAATCGCAGTACCACCGAAAATCAGAAGTGCGCCCACAGCGTAGACAAAGGCTGGGCCATCGGTAGCGTTCAAGATGTAATGCAGTTGATCCCAATCCTTGTAGTTGTGCCATGCCAGCGTGATGAGGCCAGAGGCCAAAGACGCCGCTCCAAACACATGACGGCCGAGGTTGGAACTACGCACGGATATCCTTTGGATACTTACGGCTTCTCAAAATACCCAAAAAAACGGAGCCGTGTGGAGCGATCTGCGCGGCCGAAACCGTTTCCCCTATCGCGAGTAAAGAAAAAAGTCGATCATCCTCATGAGTGAAGTTCTCCATTTCATTTCTGCTGGAATCCTCCGCGCGGGTAAGCGGTGTTCGAATGAAGAAGCACACATGATCCGCCCTCGTCCGGAATCAGGCAGTGGTGCTCTCCACTTGGTGACGTTTTTCTGTTCGAGGATTGAACTGACCGTCCCCTGAAGCCGCGCCCGATTGTAGTTTCCCCAGTAAACCAAGCCCCCAAGCCTCGGGACGCTCCTGCCTTGCCGGCGTTAAAAGAAACGGTCGCGCCGTCCGCGCGTATGACCAGCTAACGCAATTCGCCCGTCCTAAAGGATTTGACGGTTTCCTATGTTGTCCACTCCCGATAAGAACAGTAAGACCACTCAGCAAGTTTCCTGGGAACAACGGCTGCTCAAGAACGTGAGTCGCCAGAAGACCAATCTTAAGCCCGAGTATCAGGAATTAAAGTTCACACTCCACCGCAAGCTGGTGGATAAGATCAACCTTGAAGCGCTGGCCAGTATCGATAACCAACGCGTGCGCGCCGAAGTGCGTGAGGCGTTAATTCATTTGATCGATGGCGAGGCCACCTTACTCAGCTCGCTTGAAAAGCAGCAAATCGCCGACGAAGTACTCGATGAGGTGTTCGGTCTTGGCCCGCTCGAGCCGTTACTGACCGATCCGACCATTTCCGATATTCTGGTGAACACCTATAAGCAGGTATACGTCGAGCGCCGAGGTCTACTTGAGCTCACTAATGTGACCTTCCGCGATGACCAGCACCTCTTGCGCATCATCGACAAAATCGTCAGCCAGGTGGGCCGCCGTATCGATGAATCGACGCCCATGGTGGATGCCCGCCTGAGTGACGGGTCGCGCGTGAACGCCATTATCGCACCGCTCGCCGTAGACGGCCCGCTATTGTCCATCCGCCGCTTTTCGACCGACAAACTAATGCCGGCCGATTTGGTGGAGCGCAAAGCTCTGTCCCAGGGCATGATGGAGTTGCTCGAAGCGTGCGTAAAAGCCAAGTTGAATAT
>Ga0265314_10000689_pt1 | contig 40995 bp, 41 predicted proteins | sample 4126metaG_FD_203106 | JGI IMG/M metagenome (GOLD analysis project Ga0265314, IMG submission 203106) | Rhizosphere microbial communities from Carex aquatilis grown in University of Washington, Seatle, WA, United States - 4-1-26 metaG | ecosystem: Host-associated > Plants > Roots > Rhizosphere >...
AACATATTTATTTACCGGAGCCTACGTAACCTGGAATGCCACCTTGCCGTTAGGCCCCTCGGATGGCTATGTCGGTTCTCTCACTTGGGTGCAACTCGCGAACGGATGGAACAAGGCGACCAAAGGTGGGGGGCTTTATGGTGACCAGCACAACACCGGTGGGCATCCAGAACTGGACAACACCTACCCATATGGGTCTGGGAATACTGGAAGTGACGAGCCCGGAATAAGGTACCAATATGGAACCTATTACGAGAGCATTTGGGAGAACAAGCTTTGGATGATGTGGACGCCGCCAGGCTTGGCCTCGATTCCGGTGCCAATTCAGACGAAACAGTATCCCGTTGACAGTAACGCAACCTGGAATTCCACGACAAACTGGTTCAATTTGAGTTTTCTGCCAGAGGTTACCTATTATGGCGCTGGCACGAACGACTATCCTACATGGAGTGGGGTCTACATTAACCACGATGACGATTAAAAGCGGCGAGCCCCTTCCGTGCTCCGAGGTAACGCCCCTTGTCCAACATTCCGCTAACGAACTTTAAGCGAAAACGAAACGCCGCAGTTACATTCTTGGCCCTAGGCGCCATTCCCTGTGTTCTGTCACTGGCCGGAGTGGGATACACAGTGCGGCGCATATCCGCGCCCGGCATCACCCAATTAACCGAAGGTAAACTTGAGAATCGTGGCTATATTTCCATCGAGAATTTGCGCACGTTGCCGACGCCACATCGAGGGATTGATTTCTTCTTATCACCCGGCCCTTTTGGCGTCGGCTGGGGACATCTTCCGCAATCAATAGCGAATCCCGAAATGTACTATTTCATAATCTCGGACTGGCTCCCCGGACTTCCATTTCTGGCACTTGGCGGGTGGCTGCTCATCCGCTACGAGTTTCTTGCTGACCGATTATCGTCTGGGCGCTGCCCTAAATGCGGCTACGACCTCCGCGCCCACCGCCCCGGCGAAAAATGCCCCGAATGCGGCTCCCCAGTTCCAACTCCCAAGGACCCCGAGAAATGACCGCCGCCCCCGCCGTCCTCCCCGGCATCTGCACCCGCGGCCCAGGCATCACCATCGCCACCACCTCCAACCCCACCACCACCCTCTACCTCAACCTCCCCGACTCCGGCCCCCTTGCCTTCGACCTCGCCACTACCACCGCCGGCACCCTGCTCGACCCCGCCATCGTCCGCTGGAAAGTAACAGGCGCCGGCGCAACCCCCGCCACCGGCACCAACGCCGGCACCGTCCAAATCACCGGCACTTCCTATACCATCACCGCCTGGATCGATTTGAACAACAACAACCAAATCGACTCCGGCGAATCGGAGTTGCAGGGAACCGTAAACGTCGTCGATCCAGGACATGAAAAAGGGGACATGAAAATAGGTCGGGGGGAGTCATTAATTACAAAAACACTCCTACGTATTGACATAAATAAACGATTTCTTGGCTGACCCAGCCCCAGCAATCAATCGGCAATGAACATCCGCCCCGAACAGGGCAAAATGTGCTCCAACTCCCGCCGCCGCCCCATCCAAACCGCCCCCAAGCCCCCAAGCCCCCACCCCCCAAGCCCCCACCCCCCGAGCCACCATCCCTCACGCTCCACCCGCCGCGCGCACGGCAAACACCCGCCAATTCCCCTCCCTTCCATCGTTCGCCATTTCCTCTCCCCCTTTCCCATCACCCGTGCGCACGAGCACAACAAAATCCGCCTCCTCTTTGGAGGCACAACATGCGCTCGAAGGTCACAAATCGAAATTCACGATTCGCAAATAAAGAATGCCAACCGCGCGCGCACACACCCGCATCATTTGGCAACCTTAGCTTTCCAGCCCAAAAACCCGTGCGCGCGCTACTGCCACCCCGAAACTCCCCTCATTTCCCCTTATACGTCTTCCACACCCATTCCATCGCCTCCCCCAGCGTCTGCCGCTCCACCCCGCGCTCCACGTGCCCCGCATCCTGCGCCCACAAATACTGGTATTCATATCCCTTGGCCTTCAGAACATCCGCCATCCGATTGTTCGCCAGCGGCCAGTTCCGATGCGACTCCTCCGTCACATTAAAACTGTTATCCCGCGACCCCACCTCCATCCAGATCCGGATCGGTTTCTTGTCCGACTTTGGAATCAGATTCTCGTGGTATTCCCACGCCCCGTGCGGCACCGCATCGCTGGTCTGAATCTGCACAAACGTCCCCGAATAACTGATCACCCGGTGATACCACTCCGGATGAAACCACGCCATCCCCAGCGCCGCCGGCGACCCCGAGCTCTGCCCGATCACCCCGCGCCCGTCCGGGTCCTTCGTAAACTTCACATCCCCGCTCTTCTCCGCCAGCGGCAGCACTTCATGCTCAATATATTCCGCATACTTCCCCGACACCGTGTCATATTCCAGCGACCGCTCGCTCCGCCCCGGCACGTCCCCGCCATTGGCAATAAACACCGCCGCCATCATCGGCAGCTTCCTGGCCGCAATGCCATTATCGAGAACCGCAATCAGTTGCGTCTGCAACGTCGCATCCACCCGCCCATCATGATCCACCATGAGAGGCAGCTCCGTCCCCGCCACATACCCCGCCGGCACATACACCCACACGTTGCGCGTGTACGGCCCATTCACCCCCGGATACATCTGCGTGTCCTCAGACTTCAGCGTAAACATCGTCAACTTCCCCCGCGGCGTTCCGTCGGCAACCGCGACCGGCGGCACATCCGCCCACGTCGTCTTCGGCGAAACCTTGAAATTCCCATCCTTGTCCACCGGCGGCGCAAGGTCCACCGTTTCGGCATCCGCCAGCGGCGTCACCGTCAGCCCGCCCCCGCGCCCTCCTCCAAATCCGCCCCGTCCGCGCCGCCCGCCAAATCCACCCGCCGCCCCCGGCCCGGCCGGACCCGTCGCCGGCCCGCTGGCTGCCGGCGCACTTGCCGCCGGTCCCTGCGGCGCTGCCGCCCAAACTGCCGCCCCCGCAAGAATCACCGCAGCCACCACCCCGGCAAAATTCCGTGCTCGCATCTTAGACCTCGTTTGGTTCCAGCCATTCTCGCGCGACAGGACATGATGGCTCGCGCATCGCTCCCATCCTGATGGCCGGCGCTTTCCACGTCAAGCCGCCTCCTTCCGGGCGCGGGGATTCCCGAGTTCCATGTCCTTTATTGAACTTCCCTTACTATTCGCTTGAGTCACGCGCCAAAACAAGTTAATTTCCATTGATCTGCATCTCCTCAATTCCCCCTGTCCTGGAAATAAACTCGTATGCCCGGAGCCGTCGGAAGATTGGTCAGCGAGTGTCTCGCCATCGGCGTGGTCGTCGGATCGCTTTCCTTTGGCGTCTGGGTCGCCGCGGGAACTTCCTCCTCAACGCTGGCCATCCAGAAACAGTCCCCCCCTGGGGGCAACTCCGGCGCCGCCGATCCCCTCGCCTCGCTTGCGCCTCAGGTCCACGACGTCTCGACCTTCATCAATCAGAATTGCCTTGAATGCCACAACGCCAACGACAAGGCCGGCGACCTGGTCCTCGAAAAATTCAAAGACGCCGCGGCGATCCGCAAGGATCGCAAAATCTGGAACAAGCTGCTCACCCTTGTCGGCGGCGGAGCGATGCCCCCCGAGGAAGCCGAGAATCACCCCGACAAAACCCACCGCGACGCCTTTGTCTCCTCCGCCAAAAAAGTTCTCGAATACACCGACCCCGCCCGCCCCGATCCCGGCCGCGTAACGATGCGCCGCCTCAACCGCACTGAATACGACAACTCCGTGTACGCCCTCACCGGCCTGAAGTTCTCCCCGAGCAAGGAATTTCCTCCCGACGACGTCAGCGGTGGTTATGACAACAACGGCGACGGGCTGACGCTCTCGCCGCTGCTCATGGAACGCTACCTCGTCGCTTCCGACTCGATTATCGCCAGCATCCTCCCCGAGGGGGGCGTCTGGCCGCTGGTCGCAAAGATGGACAAGATGAACACCCCGGCCGGCTCCTTCCGCCAGACCTCCGCAGGCCGCGATGCCATCCGCCATCTCCTGCCGGGCCTCGCGCTTACGGCCTCCGGCTCTCTTAACACCGAAGGCGACTACGTTTTCAAATCCTTCGCCTACTGGCATAAAGGCGCCGGCCTCGAGATGCCCACCATGGAACTGGTCATCGACGATAAGGTCGCCCTCGCTGTGCCGGTTGACGCGATCAATTACGAAGGCTCCATTTTCTATGAAACCCCGCCCGTGCACCTCAAGGCCGGCCCCCACAATCTCGCGGTGCGCTGGCCGCTGAAGCCCGGCCAAAAAACTCCCACGCTCCAGGAGATCGGCGCGTCGGGCCCCTCCGGCCAGGATGAACCGCCGGGGCTCTACATCCGCTGGACCGAACTCAACGGTCCGCGCTCCATCAAGTCCGACCTTCTCACCCATAAGCCCGATACCTCTCCGCGCGACGCCGCCCGGGAAGTCATCGCCCGCTTCGCCGCCAAAGCCTACCGTCGGCCCGCCAGCAATGAAGATATCACCAAGCTCCTTGCGTTCTACGATGCCTCTCCGGCCGTGGCCAAGCTGGATGCCGGTTATAGCGATCCGCTCTCCACGCAGGCCCTCGCCTGGTACCAGGCGGTGCGTCCGGCCATCGAAGCGATCCTGGTTTCCCCGCATTTTCTTTTCCGCGTCGAAGAGGACCCTTCTCCGGATGCCCCGGGCCCTCATCCGATCAACGACTTTCAGCTGGCCACCCGCCTCTCCTACTTCCTCTGGAGCAGCCCGCCGGACGATGAACTGACCGACCTCGCCGCGCGAAACGAACTGCACACGCATCTGGAAGAACAAGTCCGCCGGATGCTCAAAGACCCCCGCGCCGATTCCCTGACCGGTGACTTTGCCGACCAATGGCTGCACCTCCGGATGCTCGACAAGATCATGCCCGACAAGGCCCAGTTCCCGGAGTATTACCAGGCCTATCAGATCGGCCGGGACATGCCGACGCTCTCGATGCGCGATTTCATGAAGACCGAGACCCTCACGTTCTTCAACGACATTCAGCGTCAGGACAAGAGCATTCTCGACCTGCTTGACGGCCGTTACTCGTACCTCAACGGCCCCCTCGCCGATCTCTACGGCATTGTCGACACCAAGGGCAACCTGAAAGGGCAGCCTGACCCGGTCCCGGGCGGCCAGCCGATTCGCGGCGCCAATTTTGTCCGCGTCGATCTGCAGGGACCCCGCGCGGGGATTCTCACCCAGGCCAGTTTTCTGACGGTCACCTCGAACCCGGGCCGCACGTCCCCCGTGAAGCGCGGCAAATTCGTCCTGGAACAATTCCTCGGCGAGCCACCACCGCCTCCGCCGCCCAATGTGCCGGCGCTCGAAGCCACGCACATCTCCGCCGGTTCGCTTCGCCAGCAGATGGAACAGCACCGCGCCAATCCGGCCTGTGCCGCCTGCCACCTCGAAATGGATGCGATTGGCTTCTCGTTCGAAAATTTCAACGCCATCGGCCGTTTCCGCGATACGGACCAGAGCGCTCCGATCGATGCCTCCGGCACACTTCCCTCGGGCGAATCCTTCAAAGGCGCCGTCGAGCTCGAACATCTCCTCAAGAGCCGGTCCGATCAGTTCACCTCCGCCTTTGCCGCGCAGATGATGACCTATGCCCTGGGCCGCCAGATCCAATATTACGACAAGCCGGCCATCGACAGGATCACGAGCGCCGTCGCGGCGGACGGTTACAAGTTTTCCCGCCTGATTATTGAAATCGCCAAGAGTGACCCGTTTACCCTCCGCCGTGGAAAGGATCAAACCGATGAGTAACCGATCCCCTATTTCCCGCAGTGTTTCCCGCCGCACTCTTCTCCGCGGCGTCGGCGTTGCGATGGCGCTCCCCTGGCTCGAATCCATGGGTCACCTCGTCAGCGGGATTTCCGCCAGGGCGGCGGCGAGCCCCATCGCGCCAGTCGGCGCGCCGGCGGTGCCCAACCGCATGATTTTCATGTACGTCCCCAACGGCAAAGTCATGCCGGACTGGACGCCCGATCCCCTCGACATCGGCAAGGGCTACACGCTCCCGCCGCTGTTGACGCCCCTCGCCGACATGAAGGACGACTTCAACATCGTCACCGGTCTCGCCGCGGACAAGGCACGCTCCTACGGCGACGGGGGCGGTGACCACGCCCGCGCCATGTCCGCCTACCTCACCGGCGCCCATCCCTTCAAGACCGACGGCTCCGAGCCGGTGCGTGCCGGCATCTCCGTCGACCAGATCGCCGCGAGCCGCGTGGGGGAACTCACCCGTCTCCCCTCGCTGGAAATCGGCAGCGAACCAACCAACGCCGCCGGCAGCTGCGACACCGGCTACAGCTGCGTCTACAACTCCACGATCTCCTGGCGCTCGGCCACCACGCCGCTTCCAAAAATTTACCGCCCCAAGGAAATCTTTGACCGTCTCTTTGGCACCAGCACCGCCATGTCGGAACAGAAAAAATCCATCCTGGATTTTGTCCAGGGTGAAACCGCGGGCCTCAAGAACAAAGTTTCCCGGAACGATCAGCGCAAGCTCGATGAATACTTCCAATCCATCCGCGACATCGAAACCCGCATCGAACGCACCGCCAAGATGGCCCCGGTCGCCAAGCCTGATTACAACGTCCCCGCCGACATTCCCGACAACTTCGCCGAATACATGCAGGTGCTCTGCGACCTTATTGTGCTGGCGGTCCAGACCGATTCCACCCGTGTCATCTCCTACGTCGTCGCCAATGAATCGAGTAACCGTACCTATCCCGAGATCGGCATCCACGACGGGCACCACCAGACCTCACACCACCAGAACGACCCGCGAAAAATTGCGATGCTCCGCAAGATCAACACGTACCACATTCAGCAGCTTGCGTACCTGCTCAAGAAATTGAAATCGACGCGCGAAGGCGATGGCACCCTTCTTGACCACTCCATGATCGTCTACGGCTGCGGCAATGCCGACGGCGACCGCCACAACCACGACAACCTCCCCACGCTCATCTGCGGCCAGGCCGGCGGTACCATCGCCACGGGCCGGCACATCCACTACAACAAGGAAACCCCCATCGCCAACCTCTGGCTCTCCATGCTCGACCGCATGGACGCCTCCGTCGACGCCTTCGGCGACGCCACCGGCCGCCTGGCTGAACTCTCAGCCTGATCGGTTTTTGGCCTGGTCAGTTATTGCACGGCAGCCGTATCCGGCATTCCCGCCGCATCGAGGATCTGCAGCGTCGTCGACGTCCCCAGATTTGCCGGCTCATCCCACGACCGCAGCGCCCACACCACCTTCTTCTCCGGCGTCACTTCTACGAACTGCACCGGCTCTCCGCCACGGTCCTTCCCGTGCCAGTTGTTGATCAGCGTGTCTCCGTTTGCCAGCCGCAGCGCCGTCTGCGTGTTCCAGAAGCGATACTCCGGCGCATCGGTCGCCGGCCGGAATTCCCACACCATCTCGCCTTTCGGATTTACCTCGCGCACGAAATTGCTGTTGCTGGCGATCAGTGTGTTCCCATTTTTCAGACGCTCGGCATCCCATGGCGATGCCACCTCCACCGACCAGCCGGGCTTTCCGTCCCGGTCATATTCCACGACTTTTCCCATGTCCATATGTGCCACGAGAAATTTCCCTTCCGGCGTCATCCGGAATCGCCGAAACTGTCCATGGATGCTCGACGTCGCCTGCGGGTTTTTGGTCGGCAAATCAAAGTGCGACAGTTCCTTGTTTGATCCGATATCCACAACATGCAGCGATGCCGGCATCCCGTTGGCGATGTAGGCCACCGTGCTGGCATCCACCATCGTTGCCGTATGGATCTCCGAGGGCGCTGCGGCTTCCACGCTCCAGATGATCTTCTTCTCCCGGGTCACAATCGCCGCCCCATACTGGTATGCGTAGAGGATGTTTCCGTTGGGCAACATCGATGCATCACTGATCTCCCCCGCGCCGCGCGCCGGCCGCGCCGGCGAAAAGGTCCAGTCCACCTTCCCGTCCTTCACGATAAAAATCCGCAGCGGCGCCGCCTCCCCTGCATAAAGAAAGTTGAACGCCGAGAGCCCCTTCCCCGGCAAATCCGCCGGCCCATAAGGCCGACCCGCCGCGGGCGCTGTTGCGGCCGGCCCCTGCCCAAGCACCCCGCCCGCGCCCAGCAACAAAGCCATCCCAACCAGGGCCAATCGACGCTTCATGGAAATCCTCCCGGAATCGTAGGGCGCGAGCCGGCGTTGAACGTCCCCGCCGTCAGCAACCCGCCGCCCCCATCTCCCTTGGCAGCTTATTTGTTTTCTTCCTGCGGCACCCCGCCGATGGACTCCCGCATCCCGGTGTCCGCCTGGATATTCTTCATGCGGTAGTAATCCATGATTCCCAGGTGCCCGCTTCGGAAGGCTTCGGCCATCGCCATTGGAATCTGTGCCTCGGCCTCGATCACCTTCGCCCGGTTCTGCTGCGCCACTGCCTTGAATTCCTGCTCGTTGGCGACCGCGAGCGCCCGGCGCTTCTCGGCTTCCGCCTGGAACCGCCGCATGTCGGCCTCGGCCTGTTTGGCCTGCAGGTTCGCGCCCACGTTCTCGCCCACGTCAATGTCCGCGATATCAATCGACAGAATCTCAAACGCGGTCCCCGCGTCCAGCCCTTTGTGCAACACGGTTTTGGAGATCGAATCCGGATTCTCCATGACATGCTTGTACGTTTCCGAAGAACCGATCGCCGTCACGATGCCTTCGCCCACGCGCGCGATCACCGTCTCCTCCGTCGCCCCGCCGATCAACTGCTGAATATTTGTACGCACTGTCACGCGCGCCTTCACCCGGAGCTGAATTCCGTCCTTGGCCACCGCGTCAATGGTCGGCCGCCCCGCCGCCGCGTTGGGCACATCGATCACCTTGGGATTCACGGAGGTCTGCACCGCATCGAGGACGTCTCTTCCCGCAAGATCGATCGCCGCCGCCTTGGACCAGCCCAGTTCGATTTGCGCCCGGTGTGCCGCCACCATCGCGCGCACGACGTTGGGCACCCGGCCCCCGGCGAGGTAGTGCGATTCGAGCATGTTGGTCGAAATCTCGCCGATGCCCGCCTGCACCGCCGTGATTTTGGCGGTGACGATCTGCCGCGAATCGACGCGCCGCAGCCGCATGCCGATCAGCGAGAAAAACGTCACGCCGGCCTTTGCCGAATAGGCCTGGATCCAGATGGAGAAAAACGATCCGATGACGGTGAAGGCAATGATCAGGATAATGACGCCGATGATCAGCCCGACCACCAGAATCATCTGTCCTATGTTGGTGCCGGAAGCGTCTGCAAGCGTTGAGAGCAGTGCGTTCACGTACATCTCCTTTTTGTGCCGATGAAGTGGGCCTGGTCGGCGTGAGAATAGGTCCGAACGCCGGGGGCGTCAATAAATGCGCTCTGTGCCGTGGTGCGGTATGATACGTGCTCATCTCCCGGCGCCATCCGGCGTCCTCAATTGAGAAATCGCATGCTCCTGGCTCTGCTCTCGGATACGCATGACAACGCCGCCACCACCCGAGCCGCACTGGCGCTGCTCGCTCCGCACAAACCTGCCGCTTACCTCCACGCGGGCGATCTGGTCGCCCCGGAGATGCTCGAGCTCTTCGCGGGCCTGCCGTTCTATTTTGTGTTTGGTAACAATGAATTCGACTTGCCGGCGCTGCGTTCCCGCGCCCACGCCCTGAACCTCACCTGCCTGGAATCCTTCGGCGACCTCGCAATTGCCAACGATGCCCTCGCCTCTTTTACCCCAAAGTCCCCGCCCGAGGCCGTTCGCATTGCCCTGCTCCATGGCCACGAGCACTCCCGCCTCGACCGCGCCCTCCGCTCCGGCCACTACCGCTACCTGATCCACGGCCACACCCACCAGACCCGCGACGAAACAGTCTCCTTCGCAGGCCCACCCACCCGCATCATCAACCCCGGCGCCCTCCAGCGCACCCGCACGAAATCCGTCGCGCTCCTTAACACCAATTCCGACGAACTGTGCTTCTTCTCGCTATGAAGCGGACGCGTCCTCCCTGCAGCGAAGGCGCCCGTTGAGCCCCGTCATGCATTAACGACTTCATTTCTTCGCCTCGCCTTCTTTGATAGCACAATAAACGCGCTACCAAGGAGGGAGAAAAAGACACATCCAGCAAACAGAAGATACGTTTCGGGCTCACGCTGCCAAAACCATTTCAAATGAGCGACCAGGCCCCTTACCCCTATGAAGTCGCCAAAGTCGTCAAGGATCGAGTAAATGGCCACGACTGTGAATCCAAGGAGCAGGCTGAACAGCAGCTGCAACCACCCCAGAATCAGGAGCGACCACGCAATAAGCCGTCGCGTTCGGCTCTCTGGGGCAGCCCGTCCCAAATAGCCAACCATCGCAGTCTGTGGCGAGCCTCTCAGATCGAGCGATTCTCGACTCTCTGGCTCCATTCAGTTCCTCGCGCCCAGGTTGGATTTGTCGGCGAGGCGGTGCGCTTGAATGTGGACGTGAATCCAAGCCCAGATAAAAGTAATGACGGCGCACGCGGCTGGAGTGGCGATGAGAAACCTTAAGTAGTGGATCTCGCGATTTGCCGCGTCCGCCTCGGCGCTGAGGCTATGGTCGTAATCACCCGCGGCGAGGAAGTACCGCGATGCATAAAGTGCCGGAAGGATCGCCAGCATCGCAAAGGCGGCAATGAACATACGGAGCGGCCGCGGAAAAGCTTTCCCAGCAGAGCGATTCATGTGGCCAAGTATCTCCATTCAGCAGGGCCGCCGCCAGACCCCGCCCGAAACCCCCATCCAGACCGGCCAAACCGCCGCCCGGGCCCCTAATACGGCCCGTCCCTAACCGCGCTTAAGTTCCATGCCTCCGCCGTCCGATAAACCTTCAAAGGACCGCCATGGCCGATGTATTAGACCAATCTGAAGTCGATGCTCTTCTCGCTGCTGTCGACTCTGGCACCGTCAAGGAGGAGAGCACCGCCAAGGTATTCTCCCGCACGAAGCGCCTGGTGGATGTGGAGGTCCGTCAGTACGACTTCAAGCGGCCGGAACGCGTCTCCAAGGACCAGATGCGCGCCCTGGAGGCGCTTCATGAAGGCTTTTCGCGGAACTTTGGCGCCGCTCTTTCGGGCTACCTGCGGACCATTGTGGAAGTGTCGGTCGCCTCGATCGAACAGCTGACCTTTTCCGAATTCATCCACGCCCTGCCCAACCCCACCTGCTTCAACCTGCTGGCCGCAAAGACCCTCGATGGCCAGATGTGCCTCGAGATCTCGCCGCTGATCATCTACCCGATCATCGACCGCCTGCTGGGCGGTTCATCCGCGGACCTCTTCATCCCGCAGCGCCCGTTGACGCAGATCGAATGGCGGCTGGTGAAGCGCATGACCGACCGCGCACTGGCGAGCCTTTCGGAAGCCTGGTCCAACATCACGACGATCCACTTTGAACTTACCGAAACCGAATCCAACCCGCAGCTCGTGCAGATTGTCCCGCCCAATGAAGTCGTGGTCGTCATCGGGTTCGAGCTCAAGATGGGGAATCGCGCGGGAACCATGAGCCTGTGCATTCCCTTTAACGTGATTGAGCCGGTGATGGGCAAGCTTTCGCAGCAGAACTGGTTTACCTACTCGCGGAAGGCGTTGAGCGACAGCCACACGCGGGCGGTGGAGAAGAATCTTTCGGGCGCACCGCTGCTGGTTAAGGTGCTCCTGGGCCACACGTCGATCACCGTCGAAGAGCTGATGAATCTTTCGCCGGGTGACATCCTGCAGCTCGAAAAACCGGCGAATGCCGAGATGGTGGTCCAGATCGAAGGCAAGAACAAATACGCCGCCCTGGTGGGGCAGTTCAAGGGGAAGCGGGCGGTGCGGATCAGGCGCACGCTCGACCCCGGCGAGCGGATTGCCTGACCCTCCCGCCTGCAATTCCGTACCCCATCTTCACACCCATCCACCCGCACGCGCAAAAACGGCCATTCTTAATGGCTTTTTAACCATTTCGAGCGCGATTCTTCGCGCATCGCTGCTTGCGCCTTAATGCTTCCGGCGAACAATCTCTACTCTTCGATTCTGACTAAGAGTTCATCTGTTCCAGGAGGCATTCATGCGTCAAATCTCTTCCCGTTTCATCCCCGCCGCGCTCGGAGTCGCGATCGGCTTTGCCGGCTTAGGTGCGGCTGCCCGCGCCGGAACCATCGCCGGCTCCGATGTCGTTGTCTTTCAGGCCGGCGACGCGACCACCGCTGCCGCCGCCAGCGCAACTCCCCTGTATATCCTCGAGCTCAATCCCGCCCTTTCGCTCCAGGCAGCGCCCGTGCAGTCGTTCGACATCAGCACCATGTCGAGCCCCCTTTACACCAGCAACGAAGGCAGCGACGGAGACCTGGCACTTTCCAATAACGGCACCCTCCTGAGTTTCGCCGGTTGGACCGCCACCAACGGCACAGCCGCCGAAAACCTTATCGCCAGCCGCGGGGCCGGGACGCTCGATGCCTCGGGCAGCTACACCCAGCCCGCCACCTACACCGGCAGTGCCACCGCCGGCAATCAGACCCGCGCCGCCTTCTCGCAGGACGGCGTGAACTATTACTTCGGTGACAAGGCCGGCATCTACATCAACAACGGCACCGCCATCCTCACCGGCAGCGCCAACACCCGCGCCATCAAGGGCTTTGGCTCCAATACCTACGCCCTCCAAGCCTCCGCAGGCCTCCCGATTATCTCCACCATTACCCCCGCCACTTCTGCCTCCGGCCAAACCTCATTGACCTTCACCGGCCTCACCGGCCTCTCCGCCGGGGACAAAAACGCCATCGACTTCGTCCTTCTCTCTTCCGGAAGCGCCGGCGCTGGCGTCCCTGACACCCTCTACTACACCAGTGGCACGGCCATCGTGAAGTACGGCCTGATCAGCGGCACCTGGACCGCCGAAGGCACCGACGCCCTCGCCAGCGTCAGCGGCATCACCGCCGTCGAAAACCCCGCCGGCGGCGCTACCATCTACGTCACCGTCAACGGCACATCCGCCACCGTCGACAGCCTGGTCGACTCCGCCGCCTTCAACGCGGCGATCAGTGGCTCGGCTCCGACGGTCCTCTACACCGCTCCGACCGGCGATCTGCTCCGCGGCGTCTCGCTGGCCCCCTCTGTGGCCGCCGTCCCCGAGCCCGCCAGCCTTGGCCTCCTCGCCATCGGCGGAATCCTTCTCGCCGCACGCCGCCGCAAATAAGCCTCATTCGACGAGAGGCTGACTCAGGAAAGCTCCGCATTCTCATGCGGAGCTTTTTCTATGCGCCAATTGTATGCGTCTTTATCCAGGCCCGTGCGTCTGATCCGCCGTCATCAATCCATTCAGCGGCAGCTTCAGCCGAATCGTCGTCCCTTGCCCCACCTTGGAAATCACCTGGATCCGCCCGCCGTGCTCCTCGACGATCTTCCGCGTCACCGCCAGACCCAGGCCGGTTCCGCGCTGCCCCTTGGTGGAAAAGAACGGCTCAAAAATCTTCTCCTGGTCCTTCTCCGCAATCCCCACCCCATTGTCCTGCACCTCGATCTGCGCCATCTGCGACACCGAGTCAAAATCCGACGAAAGCGTCACGACTCCCTGCCGCGTCTCCACCGCGTCGATCGCATTCACGAGCAGGTTCAGCACCGCCTGGTGGACGCCGTCCGCGTCCACGGGGACCGGCGGCTGGGTGGTGGAAATTTCCGTCAGCAGCGTCACTTTCTTGTCCGCCGCCGCCGTCTTCACCAGCTCCAGGCACTCATTCAAAATGTGGGGCAGGTGCGTCATTTCCAGGGTCGGCCGGCGCGCCTTTGAATACGCGAGCATGTTCAGCGTCAGCGCCCCGATCTTGTCGAGGTTGCGCTCCAGCATCTTCCAGCCGGTGCGGGCCTCCTCCATCGAGTTTTTGCGCAGGGCCAGCTCCACCACATCCGCCCCGCCGCGCATTCCCTGCAGGATGTTTTTGATGGAGTGCGAGAGCGAGGCGACGGTTTCGCCCGCCGCCGCCAGACGTTCACGCTGCACGTTTTCCTGATAGAGCCGGGTATTTTCGATTGCCATTCCCGTGAGCTGCCCGATGGCTGTGCACAGCCGCAGCTGATCGCGCGTGTAGGAGAAGTTTGCGACGAGTGAATCGATGTCAATCACGCCCAGGATCCGGTCGCGCCCCGGGATGGGCACGCAGATCGCCGAGCGGATCGCGAGATTGTGGACACTTTTTCCCTTGCTGAAGCGCTGGTCGGTCATCGCGTCGCTGGAGAGCACGCCTTCCTTACGCGAAATGACGTGCTGGATGATCGTCTGCGAGACCGCGATCTTGGTCACCTGCTCCTCATCGCGATACCGCACCACCCGTGGATTGACCGTTGCGGACGCTTCATCCTCCACCAGCGCGATAAATCCCCGATCCGCGCGGAGCTGTTCAAAGACGATGTCCATCACGCGGTTGAGTATCTGGTCGACGTCAAAGAGCGCCGAGAGTGCCGTGGACACCTGCAGAAGCACGCGGAAATGCGCCATCGCGGCCGCCGAGGGTTCGGGCGCCGCGAGGACGACTGAGTCGTCGGAAGTAGTTGTCGAAATGATCGCCGAGTCCCCCGGCTTGGTCGCGCCCTTCATGTCGATCGCGGCGTTGTCGGAGACCGTCACCGCCTGGTTGGGCGAGCCGAAGACCAGGAGCGTCGAGCCCATGCGGATCTGGTCGCCCATCTTTACCTTGGCGGCCTTATTGACCTTGACGCCATTGATGAAGACGCCGTTGGAAGAGCCATCCTCCCAGAGCATCCAGCCATCCCGGCCATGCTCGAGGTGCGCATGGCGTCGAGAGACCGACAGATCGGTCAGCGGGACCGCTTCGCTCGACCGGCCGAGGTTGATCACCTCGTCGGTCGGAAGGTCAAAGCGCCGGCCCTTGTCGGGGCCCTGCAGCACATATAACGTCAACACCAGACCAGCTCCGCGGGGGATATGCCTATTCTGCCACGGGAGGGAGACGGGTCAAACTCAAATCGCGTCCCCTGGGCAGTCGTCGGCTGCAATCCATCATACTGGTTGAGGTGAGCCGCCGCCTCAGGTGCACGCAATTGTGGGTTTTTCTACCGGAGCCGGTGCGCTCATCACAACTGAATTCTGCGGTCCTTTTACGGACGGCACCGGACTTGCACGTAGATCTCGCGTGCGTGATCGCGGTGCTGATCCGGCGCCCGTCGCGCGATGATTATAGTCCAAAGTGAGGTGAATTATGACGGATATTGCCAACCAGCCATCAGCCCGCGGCACCGACTGGAACATGTCGGAGGACAATCGCAACATCAAGGAAAAGGCCTCCGCCGCCAAGGATGCCGTCGCCGACCTGGCCGGTGAGGCCAAGCGCTATGCCGGCCATCGTGTCAGCGAGGCACGCCAGTCCACAACTGAATGGGCCAGTGCCGCCAAAGAGCAGGCCACCAGGTATGGCGGCATGGTCTCTGATTACGTGCAACGCAACCCCTACAAGACTCTGGCGATTGCCGCCGGCGCAGGGATTCTCATTGGAATGATGCTCAAGCGTCGGTAAGTCTTTCGCCATCCCCGGCGGGCTCCTCTGCGGCGTCTGGTTTGTTTCGGGACGCCGCACGGGTGCCGAGGGGTTTTTATTCGTGAGGCGAAACCATGCCTTTGACCGCCCAGCAATCCGCCGAGTCCGGGACGTCCAAAGCGCCCGGCAATGCTTTTCGCGGCAGCCAGGGCCGGGGGGGGCGCGGCCCGTGGGGTCTGCGGCGGCTGGTCAGAAGCGTGGTGCGCATCGCCGATCTGCAATACCGCATCTGGCTGACCAGGGCGAAAATCGCGGCGGTGCGGCTGGCGATGTTTGCGGCGATTTTCTCGGCGGCGCTGCTGCTGGGGATCCTTGCGGTGATCTTTTTGTTCATTGGCGCCTTTCGCGTGCTGACCGATGTCGCCGGGATCGCGCCGGTGTGGGCATACCTGATCATGGGCGGGGGGACGCTTCTTCTGGCGGTCCTATGTGCATGGATTGGCATACATTCCATGGGCAGGCATGATGAGCCTGAAACCAGCGCGATTGCCGGCGAAACCGAGCCTGCGACGCAAGGAGCCGGCACATGAGTCTCAAGGGCGACCTCAAGGAACTTGAAGCGGCGCAACATGCGGAGGTTCTTTACCTCAACCGCACCTATCTGCGCACCAAGCGCGAACTCAAACGCACACTTTCGCCGAGCCGCATGATCCGCAAAAACCCCGGCGCAGCGGTGGGGATTGCCGCAGCATTGGGTTTCATTCTGGCCCCCGCGTTAAATCGCACGCATGTCAAAGTCTCTCAAGAAGCCGGCCCGAAACGCGGCGTCATGGGAGCTGCCATGGGCGGCATACTGGGGCGGGCCATAAAAATGGCGAAGCGATTTTTCCCCCAGATGGCGGGAGCGCCTGCTCCCGAACCTTCCGCGCCCGGGCAGCCGGTCGAGGAACATCTGCCGGAACATTCGCCCATTCCGGCGATGCTCGAAACGGTTATTGCGTCGCTCCTGGGGTCCATGCGCATCGAGCAATTGGTCGGCGGATGGGTTCGGGCGCTCGCCGAGAAGCTCAAGAGCCGCATGTCGGGCCATCACGAAGGCAACGGCCGTCACCATGAACCCCAGACGCAAGAAACGGGAGCGGGCGAGCCACCGACGACGGGCGACCGGTTTGATTTTGGACAGGGATAGACAGGGAATCCAGGACAATCACGAGAAGCGGAGAGGCCGAGGGAAGAATCAGCCAATATAAACTTCTGGCGGGCAGGTTTCCGCGGCCTTTTGGGCAACGGGTTTGCCGGCCCATTCGCGGCCGCTCTCGGTCACGCCAATCGACCAGGCCTGGGTCATTTCGCGATCCGAGGACCTGTTGGGAAGCTGACCTGACGTGTACGCCGGGGCATGCCCTTCGTCGACCGAAGCTGTGGCACGAACACCGGCAACCGCCTTGGAACTTACGTGGATCATAGACATGGCGGCCTCCTGTTACGCAAAGATGCGGAACAACTAAGCATTAGCATACCTCTTTAACACGGCGGTATGCAAGGGTTTCTCGGACTGGCGATAACCACTATTTCGCCCATTTTAACAGCTGGCTTGTGTTAAATGTATGAGAATTTCGCAAAGTCTTTATGTTACATCGGTTAAAGGGAGGGGACGGGCGAACAAAAAGTGGCCGGAGATCACGGTGAGGGGCAAAAAGGGGAGGGAATTCTAGGACCTTAAAATGATGCTGATCGCCGCGGTTGCTTATAAGTTAAGCGTGCGGGTGCGCAAATAAACAGCATCTGGAGTGATCGGGACGTTCAATTTGGTGAAGCTGCATCGCGACTCGGGGATTTGTTTGCAGAGACGTTGCGGCGGCGAAGGACGCGCCACCCACCGCGCGGATCAAACGGCGTCAGGGCTTTTGGCGGCGTCAGGGCTTATGGCGATATGCCGGAAGTATTTTGACGGGGCGGTCGGTATCGCTTAGCGTACTGCCATGGAGAACGGAATCACGAATGGGGAAGAGACGTTTGGGGGGCAGGGTGGCGCGTTGCAGGGTCAGCCGGGGCGGCCCCAAGGCGCGGTTTTGCTGGAAATTGATAATGTGACGGTGCGGTTTGGGGAGTTCACCGCGGTGAAGGGGGCCACGTTTGAACTCCATGGCGGGGAGCTGCTCGGGTTAATCGGGCCGAACGGAGCGGGGAAGACGACGCTGCTGCGGGCGATTGCGTCGCTTCAGGCGACCGCGGCAGGCAGTGTGAAGGTGCTGGGGCGGGAGGTTGGGCCCGGGGATGAGGAGGGGGCGCGGATGATCGGGTTTACGCCCGACGTGCCACCCGCGTACGAGGCGTTGACGGTGCGGCAATTTTTGAATTTTGTGGCGGCGGGGTATGGGATCACGCCGGAGAACACGGGGCCGGCGATCGATTTCTGGCTCGAGAAAGTGTGGCTGACGGACAAGGCGGGGCAGAAGGTCAAGGGGCTCTCGCGAGGGATGCGGCAGCGGCTGGGGATTGCGCGGACGCTTTTGCCGAACCCGCAGATCATTCTGCTGGACGAGCCGGCCGCGGGATTGGACCCGGCGGGGCGGGTGCAGTTTCGCAAGTTGCTGACGGATTTGCGCGACCAGGGCAAAACGCTGATCGTCTCGTCGCACATTTTGTCGGACATGGAGGAGTACTGCACGCATGCGGCGATCATCTCGCATGGGGCGGTGATGAAGTTCGGCACCGTGCGGGAGGTTTCGACCGGGACGGATACGGGACGGTGCCGGTACCTGGTGGAACTGGCTGCGCCGGTGGTGCAGGTGGCGGAGATGCTCTCAGGGATTGACGGGGTATCCGCGGTGCAGGCAGAGCGGCTCAACGTGATGCTGGAGTATGACTCGGATCGCGCGGAGGCGGCGGTGCTTTTGCGGAGGCTGATGGAACTGGGGCTGCCGGTGGCGGGTTTCACGGCGCAGAAGGCGGGGCTGGAGGAGGCGTATCTGCGTGCAGGCATCAAACAGGTGGATTGAAGGATGATCGGATCTTCGCGCAGTTATGCGATCGGGATGGCGCACTTCCAACTGGGGGGCGGGTGGCGGACGGTGTACATCGTGCTGGGGGTATACATGCTGCTGTTTTTCGGCGGCGTGGGGATTTTTTATTATGAGAAGGTTCAGGCGGACGCGGTGGGGCAGCCGTTTTCGGTGGTGGATGCATCGGGCGTCCTGCTGATGCTGCTGATGGTTCTTCAGGGGTTTGCGCTTTTGCTGGTGGGCGGGGCGCGGGTTTCCAATGCGATCCGGCTGGATCTTTCTTCAAACATGATCGAATCGCACCGGCTGATGCCGATCTCGAGCGGGCGGGCGATCTGGGGATACCTGGTCGGGCCAACCACGGCGGTGATTCTATTTTCGCTGCTCAACGCGCTGATGTCGGTGATGTTCGGGACGATCGAAGGGCAGCCATTGGAGCGGATGCTGATCAACCAGGGGGTGATCTTCGCTTTTGCTTTTTTTGTCTGGTCGATCACGGCGATGGGGACGTTTGTATATCGGCAGATTTTTGGTTTTGTGGTGGCGGGGATTTTTCTCGGGACGTGCGCCCGGCTTATGGCGTTGGCGTTTGTGAGCGTTCCGGGCCTGTCGCTGCTGATGACGCCGTTCACGGGGGAGACGATTTTCACGCTGGGAGCGGGGCGGCCGGTGATGGATGTGGAATATGCGGTGGGGATTGCGGGGCAGGCGGCGTTGTTTTTGATTTTCTTTGCGGCATCGTGCCGGCTGTATCGGGGGATCGCGGAGACGGCATTCAGCACGCTGCTGGGGACGCTGCTGTTGACGGTCTGGGCGGGGATTTCGGCGGTGGGGATTGGGCATTCGATTGCCCATCCGCAGGCGATGGGAAGGGGTTTTGGAATTCGCGACGTGCCGGTGGCAGTGCAGGTGGTGGCATCACTGGCAACGTGCATCGTGTTGTCGGTGACGCCGCTGTGGGCGTTTGTGCGTCAGGACCGGTTGAGGCCGCGCTCCGGGATTGCGGCTGCGGGGGTGGTTGCCCTGACAGCGTGCCTGGTGTGCCTGCCGATTGCGGGGGCGACGCAGGCGCATGAATTCAACGGGAGTGCGTTGCTGGTGTCGTTGCTTTCCGCGGGCGCCCAGGTGACGGTGGTATATGCGATGCTGCGGATCATGCGGGGGACGAAGTTTATATTGGCAATGATCGTTGCAGGGGGCGTGATGGGGATGCTGTGGTTCGGGCCGCTGGTGCTGGAGGCGATGCGGATCAACTGGTTTTCAAACGGGCGGGATATGGAAATGTCGGTTTTGGGATATTTGAGTCCGATTGCGCTTTTGGCCCAGAAGTGGAGTTCGGAAACGGCGAAGCTGCCGGCGGTGCAGAGCCTGGTGTGGCAATGGATCGCGGCGGGGCTGGCGCTGGGGCTGGTCGCGTTGTCGAAGCGGGCGGCTGCCGCTCGGGCACGCAAGCGGGGGTTTCTGGCGGTGCCCGCACTACCGGTGGCGGTTGCGGTTAAAGCGGAGATACCGCAATTCGAGTCGCCATCACATGGGGCTGGTTCGGGGCAAGGTTGACGGCGTTCGGGCCGGCATTTGCCGTTTCGACGCAGAGCATGTGCGGCCATTCTTCATCGCCGAAGTCCGGCATGGCTTTGGCCTTGGCGATCCAGGGATTCCAGACGACGGTGGCGTCGGCGTTTTCTTTCTGGATGTTGATCCGGCGGCGCTTCACCGGGTCGCTGATCGTGATCGCCGAAGTGGTGTTGAGGTAAACGCGATCCGTTTCAGCGGAGATGGTGACGTCGCCGGCTTGGTCTTTTTCGTTGAAGTTGTCGGTTTTGTCGATGTAGCGGGCGCCGCTCAGGCCGGAGATCTTCACTTCGCGCACATCGCCGACGGCGAAGTAGGTGTGCTGGGCCTCTTCGAAGGGGATGGGGGTTTTGGCGGCGTGGGTGAACTCGAGGGACATGATGAGTTCACGGCTAAAAGTGATGCGGTGGCGGAGCATGAACGGGACCGGCCAGAGCGCCATGGTGCTGGCGTCGTTCTGCAGACTGAGGCTCACGGTGATGCTGGTGGGGGATTCGCTGATGGATTCGATAGACCACGGTTTGGTGCGGGCGAATCCGTGCATGGGGGAATTCGGATATTCGGTGGAGTTGCGCGGGCCAAACCAGGGGAAGCAGAGGGGCACGCCGCCGCGGATGGGCTTGTCATTTTGCCAGCCGCTTTTCTGGCTGAGCCAGAGGACTTCTTCAGCGCCCTCCGGTTTCCAGGCGGTAACGTGAGCGCCGTGAAGGTATATGGTGCCGGAGCACAAGCCGGGCTTGTTGATGTGGATGGCGGGAAGATTGCCGTTGCTTGAGACGACGGAGACAGCGCCCGGGATGGCGAAGCGGGAATTAAGGGATGCGATGTCGGACATGGGCGCTCCTTGAGGCAAAAAGGAGCGGGCAGCGTAACGCGCGCGGAAGCCAGACGCTATTGCATTGTCTGCGACGGTTGGGCGGAAGATCGCTGCCTGGAGATGTCGATGGGAGTCTCATCGCGCCGGGCGCGGCGGACGGGGTGTTCCAGGCCGAAGAGGTCCAGCTTTACGACGTCGTTGTGGAAAAAGAGGGCGACGGTCCAGTCGAGGATGACGCGCAGTTTGCGTTCGAAGCGGGGCATCTGCAGCATGTAATAGGTGCGCCAGACCCACCAGGCGAAGAACCCCTTGATGCGGAAGTTCATGATGCTTCCGACGCCGTTGTAGTGACCGAGTGCGGCGAGCATGCCCATGGTCTGGTACTCAAAGGGGCGGAGACCTTGGGGGGGCTCAGCGGCACCGGCCGGATGGTGGACGACGGCGGCGATGTTATCTCCCAGAACGCGGGCTTCGCGCAGGGCGTGCTGGGCCAGCGGCGGATAAGGCTTGCCGTTTTTGTCGGGAATCACCGCGCAATCGCCCAAGGCCCAGATGCCCGGGTGATCGGGGACGCGCATGAAGCCGTCGACTTTGATGCGGCCATTGCGGGCCTTTTCGAGGGGCAGCTCGGCGAGGAGCGGATTGGCGGCGATGCCCGCGGCCAGGAGGATGGTCTGGGCCTCAATGGTGGACTGGCGGTCGCCTTCGCCGCGGGTGCCCGGGACGGTGACACCTGCGGGCAGGTGAACCTTGCGTGGCTCGATGGAGGCGACCTGGGTGTTGGTGAGGATGGAGACGCCGCGCTTCCAGAGCGCCTCCGCGGAAAAGCGGGCGAGTTCCTCATCCATTTCCGGAAGGATGCGCGTGGACGCTTCGATCAGGAAGAGGCGCACAAATTCGCGCGGGATGCGCGGATAACTTTTAAGCAGGGTGTGGATGAACTCTGTCAGCTCACCGACGAGTTCCACGCCGACGAGGCCCCCGCCGATGATGACCAGCATGAGCAGGCGGCGGCGTTCGTCGGGGTCTTCCTCGACGTCCGCGCGCTCGAAGAGGTCGATGAGGGTATTGCGGAGGAAGATGGCGTCGCCGAGTGTCTTAAAGCCGATGGCATTGTCCGACCCGGGGATGAGGCTGCGGTTGGTCACGCCGCCGAGCGCCAGGACCAGGTGGTCAAAATGGAGCTTATAAGGTTGTTCGCCACCGGTGGTGGGGGCGTGGCGGGCGAGGACGGTGCGGCTTTCAAGATCGATGTGCTCCACCTCGGCCTCGACGAAGCGGACTTTTTTGAACAGGCGGCGCAGAGGGGTGACCGCGTGGCGCGGTTCCAGGACGCCGCTGCCGGCCTCGAAGAGAAACGGGGTCATGAGGAAATAATTTTCGCGGGAGATGAGGGTGATCTCGACGCCTTCATGGTTCTTGAAGATTTTTTCGAGGCGCCGGGCCGTGTACAGGCCGCCAAAACCGCCGCCGAGAATAAGCACTCGCTGGATGGCGTGACCGAGGTGGCCGCGGGCGGGCGCGGCGCCCGGGGTCTCCTGGGGCGGGCTCTGAGTGGGTCCGGCGGGCGGCGTGTTCTGGATGGTGAGTGTCGTCATGGCGCATTCCTGCCCTTCGTCTAACAATAGGAGGGGTAAAGGCGATTCTCTCATGTGTGAATTGCGGAATTACCAAGGGGGTGGCGCTTGGGTGAGAAGCACGGCCGTTAAAGTGTCCGGCGAAAGGCGGTTATGCGACGCCAAGGAAAGGACGGGGGCGTGCGTCTTTTTTTGCGCAGGAAGTGGGCAAGCGAATGCATCTTTTTTACGCATTTTTGCAAAATCGTGCGGGGTTTTCACTTCAAATTACCGATTAAAACGGATAGGCTAAGCACACTATGGCCAATAGCAGATGTGCCAATCTTCGCGAATTTCGCCGCCTCGCGGGCGCTGTCCTGCTGAGTGCGGTAGGCGCTGCGCTATTGGGGGGATGCAAGGGGAACTCAACGGCAGCGGCGATGGTGCGACGGGAGCCGGTGACGGCTGCGCCCGTGAGCGTTCCATGGGCCAAGGGGGATGTGCTCCACGCCGATCCAATGAGCAGCGATCTCTGGAAGTCTGCGACAATTGTGGCGCTTGGAGCGCCCGCCAACACCGAGCACACGACTCTGCCATGCCGGGCGAAATTGCTGGTGGATTCGCAGCATTTGTATGTGGCGTTTATCAGCGAGCGAGCGGATGAGCCTGCGGGGCTGGACCGCGATCTGGTGTCGCTCTACCTCGACAATTCGCGGGAGAAAGACGGGCGGGAGATTGTGCAGCTTTCCGCGGGGCCGGGCGGGCAGATCACCTGTAACTGGATTCGTGCGGCGGTGGCCGCGGAGCCACGACCGGACGGCACGCCGGATTTGACTCATCCGGTGTCGATGATACCGAACTGGAAGGTGGAGGGGCTGGTGGCCGCGGTGGGCAATGGGGAACTCGATGGCAAGCCGGCGTGGACGGTGGTGATGGCGATTCCGATCGACCGTCTGCCTCTGCCGTTCCGGACGATGCCGGCGATGGGGGCGCGGTGGAAGTTCAACCTGATGCGGACCGTGATGGCGGAGGGGGATTTGCTGCAGGCAAATTATTCACCGGTGGCGGTGGGGGCGCAGGCGGTTTCGCCGTATCGGATGGCGGAACTGGATATTGGGAATCCCTGAAAAAGGGCGGGGCGGATTGGGCGCGGCGGCGGGAAAACGGTGACATTCATTAAAGCTTTTTTTGGGGAGATCGGGTGCGGGAGAATTTTTGCCTGCACATAGGGCAAGCTCTATACTCGCGCGTGCTGCCGGAGGCGCGGTGCAAGTGTTCTTGGCAGCTCCTGGGAACGGTCCCTTCTTTTTCCCGAAGGAGTCCTTTATGCCCACTGTATCTTCCTATCGTCCAACGGAGATTCGCAACATTGTGCTTGTCGGCCATGGTGGCGCCGGCAAGACCACCCTGGCCGAGGCGATGCTGCACCGGTGCGGCGTGATTACCCGGATGGGGACCGTTGAGGATTCCAATACGGCCAGCGATTTTGAACCCGAGGCGAAACAGCACCAACATTCGACGTCGTCGACACTGCTGTTTGCGACGCACGCGAACCGCGAGATCAACCTGATTGATACGCCCGGTTACCCCGATTTCATAGGCCAGGCGCTCGCGGCGCTCCCGGCCGTTGAAACCGCGGTCATCGTGGTCAATGCGGAGACGGGGATCGAGGTCAACACGCGGCGGTTGTATCACGCGGCCGGCGAGATGGGCCTGGCGCGGATGATCGTGATCAACAAGATCGACAAGGTGAAAGACGGGGGGCTGCTCGAGGAGCTGGTGCGGTCGCTCAAGGAGAGCTTCGGGCCGGAGCTGCACTGCATTAATTTGCCGAAGGATTATGGTCGCGACGTGGTGGATTGCTTTGACCTGGATCATGGAACGACGGATTTTGGTGATGTGAGGGCGATTCACCAGGAGATGGTGGAATCGGTGGTGGAGATGGACGATGCGGAGATGGAGAAATATCTCTCGGGGCAGAAGATTCCGCTGGAGGAATTGCGTGCGTGCTTCATCAAGGCGATGAACGCGGGGCATGTGGTGCCGATTTTATTTGCGGCGGCCAAGACGGAAGTTGGGGTGGATGATCTGCTGCATATCCTGGTGGAAGAGGCGCCCAGCCCGGCAACCGGAAAAATGAAGCGGCTGTTCAAGGGGGCCGACGGGGAAGGGATGGAGCAGGTGGAGATTCCGTGTGATGAGGATAAGCCGCTGCTGGCGCATGTATTCAAGGTGACGACCGATCCGTACGTGGGCAAGCTGGCGATGCTGCGGATTCTGCAGGGGAAGATGGACAGCAACACGCAGTTCATCTGCGGGGAAGAGAAAAAAGCGCACAAGACGGGGCACGTGCTGAAGGTGGAGGGGCGGGACCACCCGGAGATGACGGCGGTGGCGTGCGCGGGGGACCTGGTGGCGCTGGCGAAGGTGGAGGACATTCATGTGGATCAGATTCTGCATGAACCCGGGACGGCCAATGAGTGGAAGCCGAACGTGCCGAAGTATCCGACGCCGATGTTTGCGCTGGCGATTGAGCCCAAGGCGCGCGGGGATGAGGTGAAGATTTCCGGCGCGCTGCACAAATTGGCGGAGGAGGATCCGACCTTCAGAACGACGCACGATTCGCAGACGCATGAGATCGTGATTCACGGGGTGGGGGAACTGCACCTGCGGGTGATGCTCGAGAAGATGAAGAATCGGTTCAACCTCGACGTGACGACCAAGCCGCCGAAGATCGCGTATCGCGAGACGATCACGAGCAAGGCGGAAGGCCACTACCGGCACAAGAAGCAGACGGGCGGCGCGGGGCAGTTTGGCGAGGTGTATCTGCGCGTGGAGCCGCTGGATCGCGGGCAGGGATTCGAGTTCGTAAACGATATCTTTGGCGGGACCATTCCGGGGCAATACATTCCGTCGGTGGAGAAGGGGGTGCACGATGTGCTTTCCGGCGGGGCGATCGCGGGCTACCCGGTGCAGGACCTGCGGGTGATCGTCACCGATGGGAAATATCACCCGGTGGATTCGAAGGACATTGCGTTCCGGACGGCGGGAAAATTTGCGCTCAAGGATGCGATCACCAAGGCGCGGCCGGCGCTGCTGGAGCCGATCGTGAACATGGAGATCACGGTGCCGGAGAAATATGTGGGGGACATTACGGGTGATTTGAACGGGCGGCGCGGGCGGATCAACGGTGTCGATACGTTGCCCGGGGCGATATCGCTGATTCGCGCGGTGGCGCCTTTGGCGGAGGTCATGACGTATAACAACCAGTTGCGGAGCGTCACCAGCGGGCAGGGGAGTTTTATCATGGAGTTCAGCCACTACGACGTGGTGCCGCCGCCGGTGCAGCAGAAGATCGTGGCGGCCTACAAGCCCAAGGACGAGCCGGAGTGAACAGCGCGACCCTCCCTACATTATCGTGACTTACGCGTTGCTTTTTAGCGACGCCGCAACGCGGCGGGTGTCAGCGCTGGCTACTCTGATGTGATCATGTACCGCATTGCAGCATCGCACGCGATTTGTATAGTTGGCGTCTGAATGGTATTGGCGATCCACAATATCTTCACGGCCTATGGATTCTGGCTGCCCAACGATCCTCGCGGCTCATGGTCGGATTATGTTCGCGACTGGGAGTTGTTTCCGTTCGGGCCGGCGACAAAGGTGGAAACGCGAGGATCGATCGCGCATGTGCCGCATAATCGCGATCATCGCCTTGCCGCCAAGGCTGCTCTTCGCTATCCACCAGTGCACTTTTCGGGCGAGCAGGCGCTTGCAGTCGCGAACGGGTTCAAGCAGGCAGTCGATCGTTCGGGCTTTGTCATTCACGCATGCAGCATTCTACCGGAACACGTTCACATGGTGGTGAAGCGCCATCGTTTGGACGACAGGCAGGTCATGAATCAGTTCAAGGGTGAGGCGTCTAAATCGCTGGAAGGGGCGGGACTACATCCGTTTCGGGAGTGGCGCTTGCCAAGCGGGCGGCGTCATACCGCTTGGACGCAAAAGGGATGGGCGGTTTTTCTGAATTCCATTGAAGATATTCACCGTGCGGTACAGTACGTCGAGCGAAATCCGATAAAAGAAGGCCGCCCTCCTCAACGGTGGTCCTTCATCAAGTCGTACCAAATGTATTGATTCTGCAATAGCGCGGCCGGATCGTAGTTATGGGATCTAATCGCGACATCCTCGCGCGAACACTCGCCGCGTTGCGGCGTCGCTAAAAGGGGGGCGATTGCCGGGATTATGGCGAGAACGCCGCTTCGAGTTCGGCGGCGAGACGGTAGCCGGCGAGGGCGGCGCGCTGGTCGGCGATGGGCATGGCCTGGGCCATGTAGCCGGTCGGGAGTGGGGGAGCGGGAAGAGATTTATTTTGCGCTGCATTTGCGTCGGCGCCCTGGAGGGTGCCGTTTAGATAGACGTGCTCCCTGGCGAGGGCGAAACTTTCTTTGGCCCAGGCGGTGAAATCCATCTGGGCGAGCTGGTCTTTCATGTCGCTGGCCGGGTGCTCGCGCATCAGGCGGAGGGCTTCGGCATGCAGGACCGGCTCGCTCTGGTCGTTGCCGAGCATTTCGTCCCAGAGGGCGTGGAGGGCGGACTGACGGTCTGCGCCGGTGGCGGGATCGTGGATGGTGAAGCGGATGGAGTTGGCGCCCTTGTCGCCGGCGGGGAACTGCGGTGAGAAAAGGCTGGCGGCATGTACGGGGAGGTGGATGTCGCCGTCGAGGTGTGCGATCCAGCAGAGGGCGATGGCGCGGTCGGCGTCGGGGAGGGATTGGTTTTGGAAAACCGCGAGGACTTTTTGGTGGGCCTGGAGGGCGTTGATGGGATTGTCGCCGGGCTTCCAATCGGCGATTGGCTGCGGTTGATCCGGGAGACCGGGAAGCGAATAGGGGAAGTCCACAAAATGCCATTCCGGATGGTTGTAGCGGTACTGCGGGCGGCCGGGGGTGCGGACCCAGTCGGGCCAGGTGGCGGCGAGTTCGAAGGCGTGGAGATCCGCGTTGGCGGGGTCGGGTGAATGCGAAAGGTACTCGGCGTAATCCGGATGGGCGTGCAGGAGGGCGGTGATTTTTTCGCGGGCGGCCGGGGAGAGATTCTGCCAGGCGATGTTGGCGATGATTTCGTGGCCGGTGTTGTTCCACGCGCGTGTGGCCGGCGCGCCGCAGAGGGCGGCAAGGGCAAAGCTGCAGAGGAAAACGCGCCGCGAACGCATGGTGAACTCCTTTTCCGAATGACACGATGGTAACGCGGCGGCCGGTGCGCTTCACGCCGGGCCAGGCGAACTTTACACTGCACGCATGCTGGAGAAGATGGACGTGCAGGAAGATAACGTTGCGGCAGAGGACACTCTTGCCGCCGGGCGTGAATCGTGGGGATGGACGCGAAAGCAGCGCGCAGGGCTGGGGATACTGTTGTTTATTTTGCTGGCGCTGCTGACGGTTCAATTTTTGCGGCGGCCGGCGCGGCTGGATGATCCCAAGGTGATTGTCGATGGGCGTGCGGTGACGCTGCCGGTGCGGATGGATCCGAACACCGCGACGCTGGAGGAATTGGCGCGGATTCCGCACCTGGGGGAGACGCTGGCGGGGAAGATCGTGGCGTACCGGAGCGCCCGGGCGGCGACGGCGGCGGATGGAATTGTCTTTCACCAGCTTGGCGATTTGGACGCGGTGCCCGGGATCGGGAAAAAAGTGCTGGAGCAGATTGAGCCGTTTCTGGCATTTCCAGGGGCGGCCAGCCAGCCGGAGTGACGCTGAAGGGGGAGCCGGGCAGCTTGCCTGGTCGGGCGACTATAATGGCGATATGCCATTGCAGCCCGATGATACGGTGTGTTTTTGTTTTCACGTTTCGCTGCGGAAGATCGAGACGTTCTGCCACGTCGAGAAGCCACGGGTGGCGTCGCAGATTTCGGAGTGTCTCTCGGCGGGGACGGGGTGCGGATGGTGCGTGCCGATGCTGAGGCATTTGCACACGCGCTTCTGCGGGGAAGCGGCGATGCCGTGGTGGCGGGAGCAAAGACCGGCAACGGAAACGGGGCGGGCGGATTCGGCGGTCGAAGCGGCGGATTACAAAGCGGGGCGGAGGGCGTACATCGCGGATGGAAAGGGAAAGCCGCCGGCGGGGGCGGAGGAGTGAAAGGAAATCAGTTGTTGGGGGGATCAGCGCGGAGGAGAGCGCGGAAGCCGGCTTGTTCGAAATGGTGATCGTGGGTGAGGGCGTCGGTAAGGCCCCTCGAATTCATGATTTCAAAGGAGATGCAATCTGTGAGGCCCCAGTCCTTGTCGCGATGCTTCGTGAAAAACGCGTATCCGCGGTCGAACCATTCCGCGCTTGCCGGTACGAGGAGGATATCGCGGCTCGACCGAACATATTGAAAATGGCTTCTGCGTATTTCCTCACACGAGCCTCGCAGATTCCATCGGCAATTTCCAAGAGAACGAACTCCGAGGTGACGAACGGTCCACGAAGCGCCTGCTGCCAGGCCAATGCACGTTTGTTAAGATCGTCACTCTTGAAAGCCAGCGCGATGAAGAAGGAGGTGTCGATAAAAATCGGTTTCATCGCTTTGGGAGGCCCTTTGCGTAATGGTGATGTTGCGCCGCAAAATCAGGCGGAAGGTCCACTTCGGCCGCGATGCTTGCAATGGCATCCAGACCGGTGGGCGCTGATTCACGCTCGATGGTGACGCGGACTCGGGTATTGGGGGGGATGTCTTTGGGGATTGTGTCGAGCACGACCTGCTTGCCGTCGAAATTTCCCGTGACCGTGACCATGGCAAATCCCCTTTAGATGGCTGTGAATCATGATAACAAGCGAGGGGGCGTTAAAGAAATTGCGTCAATCGATCACGACGTCCTGCTTCATGATTTCACCCAGAAGCACGGTGGCGTAGGAGCCCGGTGGGAGGGTGAACGAGAGGACGAAGTGCGGGCCGCGGTCGTCGGATTCCGTGGAGAGCAGAAGGTCCTTGGCGAGGAAGCGCAGGGGGCGCCGGCCGCCGGGGGGAAGGGGAACGGGCGGCCGGGGAGCGTCGGCGGGCGGATCGAATTGCGCGGGCGAAATGCCGGCTTCCTGCAGGACCTGGTCCTCCATGACCTTCACCACCGAATCGGCATTGCTCATGCGGTGGCCGAAGAGCGGGCCGGAGGGGGAAATCTCGTGGGCGTCGGCGCGGGGCTGCTCTTTAGCGGCGTCCTCGGGATTTGGACCGATGGGGAAGCTGGCGCCGTTTTCGTGCTTGGTGCAGAAGTCACCGGGGAGAATGACGCCCAGCTTGGGGAGGCGGCGTTCAAGGACTTTGTTGAAGAGGAACGACTGGAGCGCCGAGACGAGCAGTTTTTTGAGCTCGATGTGAATTGCGAACACAGCGCGGCGCGGGTTACCTTTACCGTTGATGAGGGCGGAGAGGGCGCGGCGTTCATCGCGGAGGTGGCCGGGCCAGAGCTCGATGGCTCTATCGAGTTCTCCCTTGGCAAAGTGCTGTCGGGCGCGGAGGACTTGTCCGTGATCGACGGAGGGGTCCGGGTCGCCGAGGAAGCGATTGGCAAAATCCTGCGAGTTGTTGGTGAGCAGGGCGAGGCCCAGGAGATGGTTGTCGCGACGCATGCCGAAGCGCTGTGGCCCGAAAAAGTTGGGGACGCCGGTTTTGGCGAGGACGGCGATGATGGCTTCAGCGCGTTCGCGGGCGGCGTTGAGCATGGCGTCGCCGCCGATGCGGGCCCATTCCGGGTTGCGGATGCGGATGGTGAACTTGTTGCCGGCGAGATGACCGCGTTTGATCTTGTTGCGGTGCCGGGAGATTTCCAGCACTTTCATGCCTGCGGGGAGTGAGCCGCCGCTCTTTTGGAGTTCGCGGGCGCGGTCGGAATCGAGATGTTCGACGGAGAACCACTGGCTGGTGATGGCCTGTTTGTCCTTCAGGCCGGCGTAGCCGATATCGATGTTGCGCCGGCCGAGGGCCTTGGCGAGGATGTCCGCGGCGGCCATGGTGGAGAAGCCGCGCTTCTCGATTTTCAGATAGCAGTGGGTGCCGACACCTTCGAAGGGATAGGCGGGGATTTCCTCGACCTGAAAGTCCTCGAGACGCTCCTTGATGATGCCGCCAATGCCGGTGAGGTCGGCCGTGAGATAGGCGGGGGCGGGCAGGGTGTGTGGGTGGGATTCTGTTTCCGGCATGGGCGGGCCTCGGGGAAAACGTGAAAGTGTAACCGGGAGGCACCGCGCCGCGAAGCGCAGCGGGGGCAAAGGCCGGCGAACGCCTGATGGGGTGACACAGCCCTACCAATTGTGAAGGGGGATCACGGCCTTGTGGTGGCGGACTTCGGCGGGTTCCCTGGCGCCCTCGGGCCAGATGAGGGCGATCACGTCGATGCGCGGTCGCAGGCCGGCGGATTTGTGCCGGCGGAAGAGGCGGCGCACGGTGCGCTGCAGGGTCTTGCGCTTTTCGGAGCGGATGGAGGCTTCGGGCGTCATGAACTCTTCGCTGGTGCGCGTGCGGACTTCCACGAAAATCAGGAATTCCTTGTCCATTACGATCAGGTCAATTTCGCCTTTGCCGTGGCGGCGGTTGAAGGCGATCAGCGTGTAGCCGTGCTTTTTGAGGAATTGCGCGGCGAAGCGCTCGCCGCGCGTGCCCAGCGCCGGCGCGGGACGGCGGAAGACGTTCGTGACGGTCCGCCACCACGAGGCCCGCTGCGTTTCGGTCTTCGGAGGCATGCCGGGATTATAACGGGGAGCATTCAGCTACGGACGGCAATATCAACGACCGGATGATTTGGAACGGGTCTCCACGCTTGCCGGGGCGGCGGCGAGGACCGGAAGGCTCATGCGGTTCTGCTTCCTGGGCTGCGGTTTGGCGGCGGGCCCGGCGGCGTGGGCGATCAGATCGTAGTAATTGTAATCGTCGACGTGAACGGTCAGCAGCTCGCCGGGGAGGGCGGCGGTTTTATTCAGGAGCACGCGGCCATCAATGTCCGGGGCCTGGCCGGCGTGGCGGGCGGTGGCGGTTTTCTTTTTGGGGTTCGCTTCATCCACGAGCACGCGGATTTCCTTGCCCACCATTGCCGCACTCTTGGCCAGGACGATCTGCTGCTGTGCGAGCATCAACTCTTCCTTGCGACGGCCGGCGACCTTGGCGGCGATCCCCGTCGATTCGTGCAGGCGGCCCGCGGGCGTGCCGGGCTCGGGCGAAAACTCGAACACGCCGACGTTTTCGAACTGGAAATCCCGGATGAAGGTGAGCAATTCGCGGTGCTGGGCGTCGGTCTCGCCGGGGAAGCCGGAGATGAACGTCGTGCGGAGGGTCATGCCCGGGATCCATTTGCGGAGTTTTTCGAGGAGCGTTTCGATCTGCGCGCGCGTCACCTTGCGCCGCATCGCGTGAAGAACGCCGTCGCTGATATGCTGCAGCGGCATGTCGATGTATTTCACCACGTGCCGGCAATCGGCAAGGGTCTTGATCATCTCGTCGGTGAAGCAGGACGGATACGCATACATCAGCCGCAGCCAGCCGCCGCCATTTTTGGAGACCACCTTGTCGAGCCCCCGCAGCATGCCCGGCAATCCCTCGCCGCGGGCGTTGAAGCCGATGTCCTCGCCGTAGCTGGTCGTGTCCTGGCCGATGAGGTTGAGTTCCACCGCGCCGTCGTGCATCAGTTCCTCGGCCTCGGCCAGGATGTCCGGCAGCGGCTTGGAGCGCATGCGGCCGCGGATGCTGGGGATCGTGCAGAACGTGCACCCCTGGTTGCAGCCTTCCGAGACGCGCAGATACGCATAGTGCCGCGGCGTGAGACGCAGGCGGGCGCGGTCGGATTCCCGGTAGCCCTTCCCGATGTCGGCCTTCGTGGGCTTCGTGATAAACGCGGAGACGGCGTGATACTGGCCGAGGTCCTCGCCGGCATTTTTGAGGGCCTCGTATTGACCCCCGCGCACCGCGTGCACAATATTTTCCCGGTCAAAGACGCCCACCAGGGCATCGACCTCCGGCGTTTCATGCAGCAGTTCCGCCTTGTGCCGCTGCACCAGGCACCCGGCGACGATGATGCGCTTGGTCTTCCCCTTGGAAGCCGCGGCGATCTTCTCGTCGATCGCCTCGCGGATTACCTCCAGCGATTCGGTTTTGGAAGCCTCGAGGAAGCCGCAGGTGTTGATCACAATGGCGTCGGCATCCTCGTGATCGGGCGTGATGGCGATGCCGTCCTCAGCCAGCAGGCCGAGCATTTTTTCGGAATCCACCAGGTTTTTCGGGCAGCCCAGCGAGACAAAGGCGACCGAGAGGGGGTGATCCTTGGGGGAGGTATTCGAACGTCTGGCCATCGCGGTTTTTCCAAAAGAATCAAGTCAGGTAGCGTAGCAGGCGGCGGGGGTGCCGGACAAATCAGAGCGGGGGATTTTACCAGCGCCCGAACGGCTTATCGCTCCAACTCATCCAAAACATCGTCAGAATCGATGATCGCCCGCACGTGGGCCAGGGCGTCATCGAGGATCTCCTCGGGCGCCTTGCAGACAAATTCCACCTCGCGCTCCCGGCAATCGATGCTCCTGGCCTGATCGGTCACGATCTGGCTTTCGACCGGCTGGCCCTGCTTTGCCGGCAGGATTCCCTTCGGGACGGTTACGTGAAACGGCCAGGGCCGGGCGGAAGAGGTCACGGGACACACCAGGGCGAAGCCCGTCGCGCGACTGAACGATGCGGTGCTCAGGACCAGCGCATAATGTCGATCCGCCATCTCGTGCCCCGCGGAGGGCGAAAAATTCATGTGGATGAAGTCGCCACGGTCCGGATGGTAGGTTTTTCTCGCCACGCGGCCTTCGCCTTCCTTAGAGGAGTTCCTTGCCAGTCCGGCCGGTGATCAGCTCGCGGTTGGGATTTTTTCCCTTGCAGCCGGCGAGCAGGTCCGAGAGTTTGTAGCGTTTCCGGCGTTTAATCGGGCGGAGCATCAGTTCGTTTCCGACCTTGGCAAGTTCCACCTCGGTTCCCGGCTGGAGCGCCAGTTCCTCGGCGAGGCCCTTGGGAATGCGGACGGCGCGGGTGTTTCCCCACATCTGGATGGTGGCGACGGTCATTCTGAAGCACTCCCATGGCTGTTTCTACAATGATGATACAATTTGCGGGTCGCCTTTTCAACGGTTTCGGCGGGGCCGGGAATTGGCGTGACGGGGCTGAACGGCCGATGATAACGGGGCGATTTGGCCAAACGGAAGGGATTCTTGCATGCGGATGGTCGTGATTGGCAGCAGCGGGCAGTTGGGCGTGGACCTGATGAAGGAACTGCCGGCGGGGGGGCATGAGGCGATCGGCTTCTCCGGCCGTGCCGAACTCGACGTATGCGATACCGCCGCCGTGGCCGCGATGCTGGAGCGCACCAGCCCGGGCGCCATCATCAACACCGCCGCCTTTCACAATGTGGACCTCTGCGAAAAGGAAGCTGACGCCGCCTACCGGACCAATGTGATCGCCGTCCGCGAGATCGCCAGACTCTGCGAGGCGGCGGGCGTGTGGTTCGTCCAGATCGGCACGGATTACGTCGTCGAAGGCGCCCCGGAAAACAGACCCGTGCCCGAGTCCGTGGCCGTGCATCCGAACAGCATCTATTCGCTGACCCGGTTCGGCGGCGATTGCATGACCCTGGCCCATGCCCCCACGCGCGGCTTCGCCGTGCGCTCCTGCGGGCTCTTCGGGTCTGCGGGCTGCAAGCTCAAAGGCGGCCTGAATTTCGTCGACCTCATGATCAAGATGGGCCGGGAGGGAAAAAAACTGCGCGTGGTGGATGACCAGACCGTCGCCCCCACGCCCACCGATGACCTCGCCCGGCAGCTCCGCATCATGGCGGAACAGGCGGCCGCCGGCGCGCTGGCCCCGGGTCTCTATCACGCCGTCAGCCACGGCGAAGTCACCTGGTTCGCCTTCGCCAGGCGGGCACTGGAACTCGCCGGCCTGACCAAAGCCGCCGGGGAAATCGAACCCGTCCCCAGCACCGTCTACGCCGCCCCGGCAAAGCGCCCGAAATATTCCGTGCTCGACAATGCGAAACTTCGTGCCGCGGGACTGGATGTGATGGGAACATGGGAGGAGGGATTGAAACGCTACGTCGCGAAGAAATATGGGGCGGGCAATTGAAGCGGCGTGGGTTGCGGAGCAGGCGGTTATAATTCCGGCATGCGGCAACGTGCGAAGATCCAGTTCCGTCATCGGGCCATCCAAATCGCCTGGTATGTCGGCGTTTATGTTCTGATATTCCCCGCGGCCCAAACCCGGAACTTCGCTGGCGTCCTTTGCGGCGGGTCACTACGCTATGGGCTTCATTGAATCGCTCTTTTTTCGGATGAGGCCTCATGCTTCGCAAGTCGTTCGTGTTCGCCGGCGTCTTCGCGGCCGCCATGCTCGGGGGGTGTGACAGCGGTCCCACGGAGCATACGCGGGATTTTAACGAGCTCATTCCGCGCATGCTCGGGGCGATCAACAAGAGCACCCCGGAGGAAGCTGCGGCGAATCTCTTCAAGGTGACAAGCCCCGATGAACAGCGCGATGCGATCGCCTACCTCGAGACCAAGCCCTACGGCCACCAGCCGCCGTATATGAAGGCCTATGAGCTGCTGGCCACCGCGCCCAATCCCATGGTGCGGGCGCAGGCGATGCGGGCACTGGGCACCTCTTACCAGGCTGACGCGGGCGTATACCTCGCCAAGGGGCTCGATGATTCGGACAACGTCGAAGTGCGGCGCGATGCGGCCTATGGGCTGATCTCCACATGGAACGACGCGGCCTTTGCTCCGCTGGTCAAGCATGTGACCGATGACCCGGACGCCCTGGTGCGCGGCTATTGTGCGCGGGCGCTTTCCCATGCCCGCACCACCGATGCGATTCACGCGCTGATCACCGCGTTGACCGATGAAGATGCCGCGGTCACGCACTTTGCCCACAGCTCCCTCGTAAGCGTGACCGGGCAGGATATGTCCTACGACACCAAGGCCTGGCTCAACTGGTACCGCGCAGCGTACACGGCGCCGACCAGCGCCCCCGTAGTGCCCGGCACCACGCGGCCGGGATGAGCCCTCTTGGGGAGCGCGCCCGTGCGTGGCCTGTTTTTTGATGGATCGCAGGTGACTTTCCGGCAGGATCTGCCCGCACCTTCGCCGCGCCCCGGTGAGGCGATCATCCGCGTGCGCCTCGCGGGGCTCTGCCAGACGGATCTGGAAATTGCCCAGGGGTACATGGGCTTCCGCGGAATCCTTGGACATGAATTTGTCGGGACGGTCACGGCCGCCGGGTCGGGCGCGGACAACCGGTGGATCGGCAAACGGGTGTGCGGGGAGATCAATTGCGTATGCGGTGTGTGCGCGATGTGCCGGCGGGGCTTGCAGACGCATTGCCTGCAGCGCACGGTGCTGGGGATTTTGAACCATGACGGGGCATTTGCGGAATTTGTGCGGCTGCCGGTGAAGAATCTGCATGCCGTGCCCGCGTCGGTCTCCGATGAGCAGGCGGTGTTTGTCGAACCTTTGGCGGCGGCGTTTCAGGTGCTCCGGCAGATCGAGATTCCGGCCGATGCGCGGGTGATGGTGCTGGGAGACGGGCGGCTGGGGCAACTGGTGGCCCGGGTGCTGGCGCACAAACTCGCGGAAGTCACGCTCGTCGGGCGACATCCGGAAAAGCTGGAACTGGCGGCCAATGCCTGCGGAAAAAAACTTTGCGCGGTGCTCGCGGAAGAAATAAAGCCGGGGCACGACCAGGATGTCGTCGTGGAATGCACGGGGCGCGTGGAGGGGTTTGAGGCGGCGCTGGCGCATCTGCGGCCGCGCGGAACGCTGGTGCTCAAGACCACGGTGGCCGCCGGAAAGCCATTGAATCTCGCCCCGATTGTGATTGATGAAATCACGGTCGTCGGATCGCGCTGCGGGCCGTTTCCCGATGCGCTGCAGGCGCTCGCGGACGGTGAAATCGATGTGCTGCCGCTGATTTCCCGCCGGGCGACGCTGGAATCTGCGACCGATTTTTTCCGCCCCGGCGCGATGAATGGCCTGCTCAAGGTAATCTTTGAGTTGTGATGGATCATTCTCCGGCGGTGCGGGCCTGCGGCACCCGCCGGCTTCTGTTAAGATCGCACCGTCAATCGCACATGGTTGATTGCACATGTCTGTTGAGAGGCACCTGGTATGACGCGGCGCGTGGTCACGATCGGCGACGGGGCGATGGCCACAGTCTGCTCGCAGATCGTCGCGGGCAAGGGCACGCCGGAGCGGCCGATCGAGGTGCGGGTCTGGGGGCGCGACGCGGGCCGGCTCGAGCAGATGAACCGCACGCGGCAGAATGCCCGCTATCTTCCCGGGCTGACCATTGCGCCCAATATCCATTTCACCGCCGATGGAAGCGAACTTTTTGCGACCCAGCACGGCGCCGCGGCGCTGATCATCTGCGCGGTGCCGGTGCAATTCATGCGCGCCGCGCTCGAGGGGCTCAAGGCCTTCGTTCCGCCGGAGGCGCCGGTGGTGAGCGTCGCCAAGGGGATTGAAATCGCGACGCTTCAGCGGCCGTCGCAGATCATCCTCGAAGTGCTCGGCGCCCGGCCGGTGGCGGCGCTTTCCGGTCCGAACATCGCCGGAGAACTGGCGCGGAAGTTGCCGGCGACGATGGTGGTCGCCTCCGAAAGAACGCCACGTAAAAATGGTAAAGCGCAATCCGGCCCCGCGGGGGGTGAAGATTTTTCCCGCTGGGTGCAGGAGCTTTTCACGACACCGCATTTGCGCGTCTACCGCAACGATGATCTCCTGGGTGTGGAATTCGCCGGCGCCATGAAGAACGTGATCGCGATCGCCGCGGGCATTCTCGACGGCCTTCACGCCGGCAACAACGCCAAGGCGGCGCTCCTGACGCGGGGCCTGGTCGAAATTTCGCGCCTGGGCGAGGCCCTGGGCGCGCAGCCGGAGACCTTTGCGGGCCTCGCGGGAATGGGGGACCTCGTCACCACCTGCGTGAGCCCCGAGGGGCGCAACCGCACGTTCGGCGAGCGCGTGGGGCGCGGCGAACGCGTCGATAAAATTCTCGCGGAGATCGCCGGCGTGGTCGAGGGGATGCCCACCTGTGAAAGCGTCGTCCGGCTGGCCCGTGAAAAGGGAATCGCGATGCCGATCAGCGAGGGCCTGCACGCGGTGCTTTTCGAGGGTCGCAATCCGCGCGACGAAATTGCGGTTCTCATGGCCCGGGAACTCAAAAGCGAATAGTGCCGATTCCGTCCTGCTATTTCCGCCCCGCTGAATATTATCGGAATCACCGGTAATTCATGAGTAAATCATAAAGAAATCGTTGCCTCAACCGGGCAACTTCGGCGATTATGGGGCCGCTGCGGCGTCGGGCCGCGGCCGCGGCGGTAATCGATGGGCGCGCGATTATCCGCTCGAGTGGGCGTGCCGATAAACCCCTGCAGAGGGATGCGCGAGCCGGTTTGCCGCGGAGCGGGCTGTGTTGCGCGCATGAAAGAAACGGGAATACACACCATGATCAATTACATCTCCGGCCTGTTGAGCATCGTTTCCTCCGACAAAAAAAAGGCACGCCAACGCAAAGCAGACCGGCGCACAGCGCTCGCCGAGGCGCTCGAGCCGCGTACGCTGCTTTCCACCACGCCCACCGGGGCCGTCGCGGTCTTCAGCAACGCGACCATCTCCGGCTGGGCCTTCAACAGTGATGATGGCTCGCTGCCGGTGAACATCGTCATCACCATCAACGGCAACAGCACCACCCTAAGCGCCAACCAGAACGAGGTGCTCAACACCACGCTTGGTTCGCCGCTGCACGGATTCTCCTTTACCGTCCCCACGCTGCCCCCTGGCAAGTCCAACGTCACGGTCAAGGCCGTGAGCACGACCAGCGGTACCAGCAAGATCCTCAAGTCCGGCACGCTGACCAACCCCGCCCCAACCGGCGCGATCACGCTCTCCAAAGACGGCTCCACGCTCTCGGGCTATGTCCATGATGCCGACAGCGCCAATCCCATCCAGGTGCGCACCGATGTCGACGGTGTCGCCGGAACGCCTTTCACGACCAACCTCCTCAACCCGGCCGCTGCCAATAAATTCCACACCGGTTCACTGACCCTCGGCTTCTCGCAGACCGGCAGCTTCCTCGGCCACGTCGTCGAGGTGTACGCCATCGACGCCCCCTCCAACACCCCCGTGCTGCTCTTCACCAATAACAAGAAGCCGACCGGCAAGGTCACCATCAACGACGGCTTCTCCGTACAGGGTTACGCCTTTGATCCCAACAGCGGCGCAACGCCCATCGACGTCGAAGTGACCGTCGACGGTGTACTCCTCTCCGGCACCCCCTCGCTCGCCAACATCAACAACGCCTCCCTCCAGAAGACCCTTGGCTCCATCGACCACGGCTTCAACATCGCCATCCCCGGCCTCACCCCCGGCAAACATACGATCAACGTCTACGCCCTCGACGGCCAGGCCGGCGCCCAGGCCCCCGTGCTCATCGGCTCCAAGACCGTGACCAATGCCGTCCCAACCGGCGGCCTGCTTTCGGTCACCAACTCCACCATCACCGGCTGGGCCCTGGATCCGGACCTCGGCACGGCGCCCACCACGGTCAATTTGTATGTCGATGATTCGATCTTTAACGATGCCCCCATAACCGCCTCCGCCAATCTCCCGGGCCTCAGCGGCAGCAAGAAGGGCCACGGTTTCTCCATCGATATCTCCAGCCTGCCGACCGGCTCGCATTCCATCACGCTCACCGTCATCGACAACCGCACCAGCGACGGCAGCGAAGTCGTCTTCTATGACAGCTTCATCAACAACCACAAGCCCATCGGCTCTTTTGAATCGGCGAATGGCACAACCCTCACCGGCTGGGCGTATGACCCGGATACGGCCGATCAGCCGATCCCGGTCGACATTTACGTCGACGGCGTCTATGCCCAGACCGTCAGCGCGGATGTGTCGCGCTCGGATGTGCCGCAGCTCCAGTCCCTGCCGAACAACGACCACGGCTTTACCGCGAACCTGCCGGCGCTTTCCTTCGGCACGCATCGCATCGATATCTATGCCTCGGAATCGCAGGGGAACGTCTCGGTGCTCCTGGGCTCCAAGACGGTCACCAATGCCCGCCCCATCGGCGCGGTGGAATCCATCGACACCACGACGCTCATCGGCTGGGCCGCCGATCCGGATGTCATCGGCACCAGCGTTCAGGTCGAAGTGTTCGTCAATGGCGGGCTTGCCGTCACCGGCACCGCGAATATCGCCCGGCCGGACCTGCTCACAAACCCGCCGCTCTCAAGCGACCCCAACTTTGACAACTACGGCTACAGCCTGACGCTCACCGGCCTGGTCTCCGGCAACAACCAGGTGGACGTCTACGCGGTGGATCCGAACAACGGCATGCTCTCGCCCATCAAATCGCAGGTTGTGGCGATGTAAAAGAAGCTGCCGCTGGAAGAGCTGCCCGCCCCGCGCCACATTCAGGGCACCGCGACACCGGCGTCCTCGCGGCCACCTGCCATAGCATCCGTCATTTCGAAGGCGCGCCCAGGAAATCATCGCGATGACCCGCCAGATCAGAGGCGCGGAATACCAGTTCCAATGGGCCTCCGGGGCACGCTAACGGGCTAGCGCCGCCCTGACACCGCGATTCTGGAAAGTCCATTTGCTTTATCAGGACGCGCCCTGCTAACATTTTTTAAGCAGTAAATTTTCAGCAAGGTGTTTTATGATCCCTCTTGAAGATATTCGTCCGCTCTCCGAGTTCCAGCGCCATGCCCGGTCGCATATTCGCCGCCTCAGCAAGACCGGCCTTCCCGAGGTGCTTACCGTGAACGGAAAGGCGAGCATTGTCGTGCAGGACGCGGCCGCCTATCAGCGCATCCTCGATGAGCTTGACGAAGCCCGCACAGCCGCAGCGATCGAAGCGGCATTGCGAGGCGAGGGACTTCCGGTGAAGGAAGCATTTTCGTTGATTCGCAAGCGGGCGGCTGCTCGTCGGAAAAAATGACACATCGCGTGCACATCAATCCCGCTGCCATTGCCGACAGCCAGGCGATTCACGCCTACCTGTTCGAGGCATCGCCTGACGCCGCCGATCGCGTCCTGGAACTGCTGGAAAAGGCCGCCGACGCGCTCTGCGATTTTCCCAGACGCTATCCGGTCGCGCCGGAATCCGCGAGGCACAACTTGGAAATTCGCCAGCTCCGCGTCGGCAACTACGTGATGCTTTTCATGATTATCGAAGATGTTGTCAACGTGCTGCGCATCAGGCACGCCGCACAGCGCCCTTTTAAACCTGGCGAATTGAATTAACCATGAACCTCCTCGCCCACGCCATTCTTTCCCCAGCCGATCCCGCGGTCCTCACCGGCAACCTCACCGCCGACTGGGTCAAGGGCCGCGCCCGCCGCACCCTCCCCGAATCTCTCCAGCTCGGCATGACCCTCCACTACCACATCGATTCCTTCACCGACGCCCACCCCATCGTTCACCGCTGCACCGATCTGCTTTGGCCCCAATGGGGCCGCTATTCC
>Ga0265314_10000691_pt1 | contig 40948 bp, 33 predicted proteins | sample 4126metaG_FD_203106 | JGI IMG/M metagenome (GOLD analysis project Ga0265314, IMG submission 203106) | Rhizosphere microbial communities from Carex aquatilis grown in University of Washington, Seatle, WA, United States - 4-1-26 metaG | ecosystem: Host-associated > Plants > Roots > Rhizosphere >...
CGTAAACGAAGGCTGGCATTGTCAAAGAAGTTGAAGAAAAAATATAAAAATTTAAAGCATATTTACGCGAACCAGCTTAGGGCAGGATGGAGGCAGCTTCTTGTTTCAGAGGAATTTGATGGGAAGATTTTAAAAACAGAAGCTTCACATGTTAACGATGGTCTGCTCAGAGTTCTCGCGATTTTGGCTGAGTTGGAATCCAACAAAAACTTATTGTTGTTTGATGAAATTGAAAATGGTATCAATTCGGAGTTGGTAGAGTTTCTTGTAGATAGCCTAGTTAATTCGAGTGGGCAAATTGTAGTGACAAGCCATAGCCCGATGATTCTTAATTACTTGACAGATGAAGTTGCTCGAAAGGGCGTAATTTACCTCTATAAAGACAAGAGCGGTGGGACTAACTCTATTCCATTGTTTAAAATCCCCTCTTTGGAAAAGAAACTTGAGGTAATGGGGCCTGGGGAGGCTTTTGTGGATACGAGTTTGATGGAGCTAGAGAAAGAGATTGCCCAAATGAAACACAAGGTGGATTAATGTACTTTCTATTAAGTGGCGAGGGCGCCTCTGACATAGGGAGGTGTAGTTCGACCGCAGAAGTATGCGGAGGTGTAAATTTTAAAGTGGGTCCAATGTCAATCATTGTTAAGCAAGTGGTGGAGAAGTTGCGTAACTATTCAATTTTCGATTGTTGTGGATTTGTAAGTGAGCGCAACTTATCCCAAAAGGCTCGGGGGCTGAAAGTAGCTAAAAAAGAAATGAAACTTCCGGGGAAGAGGAGTGCCAAGGAAACAAGATATTTTTTCAACAATGCCCGAGCACTGGCGAGAATCGCAAAGGAGTATAGTAAGAAAATAGATGGTGACACTGTTGTTGCGGTACTTTTTCGTGATTCGGATGGAACGGCCTCGGCGGGGAGAGGTCTTTGGAGCGAAAAACAAAAATCAATGTTAGACGGATTTGCTGAGGAATCCTTTGATTTTGGTGTGCCTATGATTCCAAAACCAAAATCCGAAGCTTGGCTGTTATGTGCCCTTAAAAGTGCTTCTTATCAATCGTGCGAGGCGCTCGAAGAGCGTTCAGGAAATGATAGTTCGCCAAAGTCTCTAAAAAAGGATCTTGGGAAGTTAAATCTGTCGACCGCAGATATTTGTTCGAAGTTGAATAGAGGCGAAATTGATATCGATAAAATTAATATGCAAAGCTTTAATTCGTTTCGCAGTCGTTTGAAAGATGTCATTTAATTTTAATTGTGGGCTTAGGCTACACATGTGGAACATGGTCGGGATGATTCTGGCGCTGATCGGTGCGACGATCGTCTTTGCGGCGAGCTGCTTTTTTCTGTATTGGGTCGGGCTGGAAATCACCTACCGCATTCGATTCCGCGCGGTTCGCGATGCGGCCCGGGATGCCGCCGCGCAATTGGGCTTCGCGGAAACCGATTTGAAGGGCCAGCCGGTCTATTCCGGCACGTTGGACGGACATAAAGTCGTGCTCGCGCCACACGCCGATTTGAGGCCTAGTGCCGCGGGGCCGTTCGATTTACGGCCGCAACGCTTCACGGTGTTCCAGATTTACGTGCCCTTGCCGCGGACGTTGCCGCATAGCATCACGCTCAATGCCGCCCGCGGCACGCCGTGCGTTATTTTGAGCGGCGCCGTGGATTTCGACGGCCCCATGGGTTACGGCGTCAATGGCGAGCCGCGCGAGTGGGTGCAAAAGATTCTGGCCGACGACAAATTCCGCGAGGCTTTCATGGCGCTACGCCGCGTCGGCTGGCTTCCAGAAGCGGACGAGAAGCACGTCAGTATGCGCGTGTTCCTGGCCGATGCGCAGTCTATTTCTGAAGGCGCGCGAGCGCTGGTGCGGGCAGCACGGGCGTTCATGACGGCGGGAGCGTGAAGGCCGAGCAGTCCACCGCCCCTAATGTAAAGCCAATCGACTATCAACTTTACGGCAAAATCACACAGGTGCCTAATTTTCTGTTGGATTCCCCCCCAAACACCTATACTTGCGCCACCCACGCCAACCGGGACGCGAGAGCCGGCCAAAAGGGGCCGCGGCTCAACGGGGACGTAACCGGTTGCAATCCCCCCAACGGAGGCATCAGGAAGCAGATGGCCAAGAAGGGTGAGAAGTCCACCGAAACTGCCAAAAAAGTCCGCATCGGATTCATCGGCTGCGGCGGCATCATGAACTGGCACGTCGACCGCCTGAAAGGCACGCAAAGCGAAATCGTTGCGCTCGCCGACACCAGCGCCCAGTCGATTGCCAACCTCAAGTCCCGCCAGCCGCATCTCAAAGACGTGCCCGAGTTCGAAGACTGGAAAGAGATGCTCAACAAGGTCGAGCTCGACGCCATCGAGATCGGCTCGCCCCACACCGTCCACTACGAACAGATCTGCGCGGGCCTCGAAAAGGGCCTGCACGTTCTGACTGAAAAGCCGATGACCTGCACCAGCGCGCATGCCCGCGACGTCTGCGCCAAGGCCAAGAAGCTGAAGAAGATCGTCGCCGTCTCCTACCAGCGCCACTACGAAGGCGTGTACCGCTTCCTGCGCGACCTGGTGCAGAGCGGCAAGCTGGGCGAAGTGCAGTACGTTGCCGCGTTCCAGGCGCAGGAATGGCTCAAGGGGACGAAGGGCACGTGGCGCCAGACGATGGCGCTCTCCGGCGGCGGGCAGTTGAACGACTCCGGCTCGCACCTGATGGACATGCTCATGTGGACCACGGGCCTCAAGGCCGCGGAAGTGAGCTGTCAGCAGGAGTTCTTCGACACGGAAGTCGACATCAACAGCGCGCTCAGCGTCAAGTTCACCAACGGCGCGCTGGGCACGGTCTCCGTAATCGGCAACGCTCCGTCGTGGCACGAAGATTTCACGATCTTCGGCAGCGAAGGCGCGGTCTACAACCGCAACGGCAAGGTGACGTACCAGGTGGGCTTCCGGCAGCCGGTGCTGGAGCTGACTTCGGGCGTGGGCTGGATGGACCCCGACAAGAATTTCGTCGGCGCGATCCTGGGCCAGTGCGAGAACGGCTGCCCGCCGGAAATCGGGTTGCGCGTGATCGAAATCACCGAAGCGGCGTGGCGCTCGGCCAAGCAGGGCGGCAAGCCGGCGGCAATCGAAGAATAAGCACACGCAGTCTGAAACGATTTGAAAGAACGGGCCCGCACAGGTTGCGGGCCCGTTTTTTTTGAGCTTAGAGCTTGAAGAGGCGGTGCGCGTTTTGCGTGGTCAGCTCGGAGAGCGCCTCAAAAGTCAGCCCGCGCACTTCGGCGAGCATCTTTGCGGTCTCGGCGACGAACGCGGGCTCGTTGCGCTTACCGCGTTTGGTCTGCGGCGCGAGGAATGGCGCGTCGGTCTCCAAAAGTAGCCGGTCCGCGGGCGCTTCGCGCGCGGCTTGCCGGACTTCTTCCGCCTTCGGGTAAGTCAACACGCCGCCAAAGCCCAGGTACAGGCCCAGCTCCACGGCTTCGCGCATAAACGCGGGCGTCGCGGTGAAGCAATGCCATACGCCGTTGAGCGCGCGGCCTGTGCGTTCGCGGTGGGCTGTCAATTCGTCGAGCATCGCGCGTTCGGCCTTGCGGCAATGCAGAATGAAGGGCAGGCCGGTCTCATCGGCCAGGCCAAGCTGCGCGCGAAACGCCTGTGCCTGAATCTCCGGTCCGGAGTTGTCTCTGAAAAAATCGAGCCCCGTCTCACCGATCGCGACGACCAATGCACGTTCTTGGGTCACCAGTGCCTTGAGCTCTTCGAAGCGCGCGGACGTGTAGCTTTCGGCGGTGTCGTTGGGATGGAATCCCAGCGTCACCCGCACCCGCGCGTCGGCACGCGCCAGGGCGAGGTACTTCTCCCAGCAATCGGGGCCCGTCGCGACATTCACAAAGCGCGTCACGCCGGCTTCGGCGGCGCGGGTCACGCTGGCCTCGCGGTCGGCGTCGAAGTCCGGATAGCTGAGATGGCAATGCGTATCGATGAGCGGCATGCGGTTCGAAGCATCCTTCATTAAATTGCGCAGCTTATTTTCCGGGCGCGTCTTCGAGCAGTTCGTGCGGAATCTCGCCCGCGATGCGCGCCCACATGCCGCGATCGGCCAGGCCGGCCCAGGGTTCTTCGTGCCCATTGCGCTTGAGCCGCGCGAGCACCACGATCTGGGGAACATCCTGGGCATCGACGACTTCAAACGTGCATGCGCGCAACACGTCGCCCGGCGGCGGCGGCAGCGTGCCGGGCGTGCCCGTGGACGCGAATTCTTCCAGCGGCACTTGCGCGGCCCACATCACGTAGGTTTTCAGGTTTTCGCGTGTGGGCTCGAATGGCGCGGCGCCTTCCGCGGCCCACTCTTTGGTCTTCGAGTCCTTCAAAAAGTACGAATAGGGCTTGAGTGCCGGAACTTTCAGTTCTTCGGGCGCGGCTTTGCGGGTGAAGCGCGCGAGCGTGCGTTCGTCGACATCGAAGAGCGTGCGCAGGCGGTACAGCTCGACCGCCTGTGAATAGGGCTGCGCAAAGCCGGGTTCCAGCACTCCAATGCGCGGCTGGCCTTCAAGCTGCACGTAATGCGCGCCTTCAAAACCGCTGTCTATGCCGATGCGGATGGCGTACTCGCCGCCGTCGTAAATCAGGCGCACGCGAATGCGCGGCTTGTCGAGCCCATACTGCGCGAGGTCGCCGGGCGCCTCGATGAACTTGTCCGAAAAGCTCGACGTGGGCTGCACGATCATCTCGTCGATCAAACGCGAATTCGCGCGGTCCTTGTACGGCGAGGTGACCCACCAGTGTTCGCCGCGGCGTTCGAAGGACAGCGTCTCCGTGCCCTTGTCCGAGGTGCGCACGAGTTCCACGCGCTCGATCTTTTTCGGTTCGCCTTCGATCAGCGTGCCCACGCCGTTCGGCACTTTGGGCTTGGCCAAGTCGCGATAGACCCACGCGCCCAGGCCCGCGACGAGCAGAATCAAGATGATGGTGGTGGACCACTTCATGCGCGGAATCCTAATCGGGCGGCGCAACTCTGACGATATCCGAATGCCGCCGCCGCGCGCGCAACGCTATATAAAGGAAGGCTAGAGGCTGCGCCCGGCGCGGATCTTGGCCGCGGGCTTCGATTCGGCGGGATCCTGGGTCGAACGCGTGCCGACGGGCGCGGAGCGCTCCTCACCCACGTCGTCGGATTTCTGCGCGAAGTACGCCATCGCGCCGCCGGCCGGGATGCACGCCAGGCCCGCGAAACCCCAGCCGTTGAAGCCGAAGACCAGCAGGAGGATCGCGCCGCCTACGATCAGCAGCACGCCAAAAAGGATCGCGAGCGTCGAGAACAGGCTTTTCATAAGCGACTCCGACCGATAGGGCCTTCAATTTAGACGCGTGGAACTGACAAACGTTCTTGGAAAGTTTGCCGAACGGAATTATATCTCACACCACTCAGTTACCAACAGCGCCCGTGCCGGGTCACCGGGGAAAGAGCCCGCCGCATGCCGAACACCGCCAAATCCACTCCCGCCGCGCTTGATGCGGCCGGACGTCTGAAGTTGCTGCGCTGGATGCTCGCGTCGCGGCTCACCGACGAAGGCGAATTGACGTTGAAGCGCCGCGGCCTGGGGCATTTCCAGCTCTCCAGCCTCGGGCATGAAGCGCTCGCCGGCGTCGCCCTGGCCATGCACGAAGGCGACTGGCTCCATCCGCATTACCGTGACCGCGCCATCTGCATTGGCCGCGGCATGACCATCGAACAGTTTTTCCTCGATTACTTCGCCAAGCGCGACTCGGGCACCGGCGGTCGGCAGATGCCCTCGCACTACAATTCGCGCCGCCACCGCATCGTCTCGCTTTCCAGCCCCGTCGCAACCAACATGTTGCAGGCCGTGGGCATGGCCATGTCGCTGAAGGAACGCGGCGTACCCGAAGTCGTCGTCGCCGGCTCCGGCGATGCCGCGACGCGCAGCGGCGAGACCCTCGAAGCAATCCAGCACGCGGGCATCGAAAAACTCCCCGTGGTCTTCACGATTGCCGACAACCGCTGGGGCATCTCAACCTGTACAACCGGCAAGACCTTCTGGACCCAGCCGCGCTCCTTATATAAGGACGCCGACGGCAGCCTGTGGTTCATGAGCTGCCGCGTCGAAATGGCCGATGGCCTGGACCCAGAAAAGGTTTACGAAGCTTCCGCCATCGCGATGGAGCGCGCGCGCTCCGGCGACGGCCCCACGATCCTGGTCCTGAACACCGAGCGCCTGGGCAGTCATTCAAGTTCCGACGACCAGCGCATCTACCGCGATGCCAAAGAACTCGCCGAAATGGCGCAGCGCGATCCGGTCAAGAATTACGTCGAGAAGCTGACCAAATCCGGCTTTGTCACCGCGGCGCAAGTCGAAGCCATGAAGGCCGAGATTCAGGCCGAAGTCGACGCCGCGGGCACGCGCGCCAAGTCCGCGCCCGATCCGGATCCCGCGCAGGTGCGCAATAGCGCCTTTGCGCCGCTGCCCGAAGCTTTGCCGCATACCGAACAGGGACTGCCGGCGCTGTTGCCCAAGCGCAACGGCGGCCTGACCATGGCGCAGTGCATCTCGCTCGTGCTCAGCCAGGAGATGCGCCGCAATCCGCGCATCAGCTTGTACGGAGAAGACGTCGAAGACCCCAAGGGCGACGTCTTCAGCACGACCAAGGGCCTCTCGACGGAATTCGCGGGCCGCGTGCGCAACTCGCCGTTGGCCGAAGCCACGATCATGGGCTCCGCCGTCGGCCGCGCGATCCTGGGCGATCTGCCCGTCGCCGCGATCCAGTTCGTGGACTTCATGGGCCCCGCGCTGAATCAGTTGCTCAACGAAGTCATCACCATGTACTGGCGCTCCAAGGGCGACTGGAATTGCCCGATGGTCGTGATGGCGCCCTACGGCGCGTATCTTCCGGGCCTCGGCCCGTGGCACAGCCAGACCAACGAAGCCTTTTTCGCGCACATGCCCGGGATGCATGTGGTGATTCCGTCGAGCCCCGGCGATGCCGCGGGCCTGCTGCGCTACGCGCTGCAATGCAACCGGCCGGTGCTCTTCCTGTATCCCAAGGCGCTGCTGCACGGCGCCGAAGAGACGGTCAAGGAACCCGGCAACGAGTGCCTTGTGCCGTTCGGCAAGGCGCGCGTGGTGCGCCAGGGCCGCGACGTGACGCTCGTGACGTGGGGCAATTGCGTCGCGATCTCGCGCCAGGCCGCGCAACGCGCCGCGCAGGACGGCGTCGAAACGGAAATCCTCGACCTGCGCACGATCGTCCCATGGGATTTGCAGGCGGTGCTGGACTCCGTCGCGCGCACCGGACGCCTGCTGGTGGTCCACGAAGACGCCAAAACCTGCGGCATGGCCGGCGAGATCATCGCCGAAGTCGTCGCCGCGATGCACGAACGCCTGCTCGCGCCGCCGCTGCGCGTCACCAAGACCGACGACCACAACCCGTACCAGTTCGCGCTCGAGCTTTCGATCCTGCCCAGCGTCGACAGCGTGGCCGACACGCTGCGCCACCTGGGTACGCTGCGCAGCCGCGCGGGTGAATCCGCCAAACCGTCCGGATACGCGAGCGCGGGTTTTGCGCCCGTGCCGCCGGTCAGCGCCGCCGTTTCGCCGCGTTCGAGCCAGCGCACCGAAGCGCCGGTCGCGAAAGCCGCTTCGGGTGGCCCCGCGCGCGTGCCGGTCGTCGTGCCCAAGCAGTCGCCGACGGACGAAGACGCGACCGTGATCGGCTTCAAGGTCAAGGTTGGCGAGACCGTCAAGGCGGGCTCGCCGCTCGTCGAGATGGAAGCGAACAAGGGCTCGTACGAGATCGAATCGCCGCACGGCGGCAAGATCGTCGAGCTGCATGTGCGCGAAGGCGAGCGCGTGCGCGTCAATACGCCGCTGCTGACCATTGAGACGTCCGAAGCGGACACGCAGGGGCATTCGCATGAAGCCGCGGGCGGGCCTGCGAACGTCGAAGTGCGCCTGACCCCGGCGCAGATCCAGGTTGGCGCGCTCGCGTTGAAGAGCCAGCGCGAGATCCCCACGGTTTCCGTCGAGACCGAGGCCGACATCACCGAACTGGTCAAGCAGCGCGAAGCCTTGCAGAAGGAATTCGAAGCGAAGTTCCACGTGCATGTCACGATCACGCATCTGATCCTCTGGGCGCTCGTGCAGACCTTGAAAGACGAGCAGCACCGCAACTTCCGCGGGCGGCTCGATTCGACGGGCGAAGTGCTGCTCGTCGCGCCGCACGTGAACGTGGGCTTTGCCGCGATCAGCCAGGGCGATGACCTCTTCGCGCCGGTGATCCGCGAAGCCGGGCGCTTGAATATCGCCGAACTGGTCAAGCGCGCGCGCGAACTGACCGAATCGGTGCGCACGGGCTCGATCAACACGCATGCCTTGCAGGGCGCGACGGTCACGCTGACCAACATCGGCGCGTTCGACGCCACGCGCGGCGCGCCGTTCGTGATCCCGGGTCAGCTTGCGATGCTCTGCGCGGGCTCCGTACTGCCGCGCCCGCGTTACACGAACAAGCCGGGTTCGAAGGGCGAGCTGGTTGCCGAGTTGCGCCAGACGGTCTCGCTGAACCTGGTATTCGACCACCGTCCCTTCAACGGCAGCCACGCGGCGGGCTTCCTGCGCGCGATCAAGACGCGCCTGCAAGCGCTGGACCTCAAGCAGTTAATGACCGAGGCGGCGGGGTAGGGCGTAAGGCGGCAGATTTCAGGTCCTGATCTGGTTTATTGAACGGTTATGTCGCACATACACGGCCTGACCTACCTTCCAATTTTTGAGCGCTTCACCGAGCCTTCGCGTCAAGTCATGAACCTGGCGCGAGCGGAGGCGGAGCGGCAAAAGCTTAATTTCATCGAAGTGCGTTTCATTGCTTTGGGCCTGCTGCTGGAAGCCGGTGGAACGGCGGCCTTGGTTCTCAAAAACATCGGCGCCGATTTAGATCGCGCGGCACAACAACTCCGTGCTTTACCCACTGCGCCATCCGGCGTTCCACAACCGTCGGAGCTTCCTTTTTCTCCTGAGGCGAAACGGGTGTTGGAGTGGACTTACAAGGAAGCCGTGGCCTTGCGCCACAAGGACATCGGCACCGAGCACCTGCTGCTGGGATTGCTGCGGGCGCGCCAGGAAAAGCCCATTGAACTGGGCGACGTGCTGGGCAGTCTAAAATATGAAGAAGTCCTGGCCCTGGCAGTGCGGCACAACCCAATTCCTCCGCTGGAAGAGAAACCACCCGTGTGGGTGCCGAACAATTTCTTCCTGTTCAACTACAGACTGTTCTGGGGGGAGCTTTTGAGTCCAATGGGGTTCGGCAAAACTTTTCTTTTTGCGATCGGCGTTCCTCAGGACCACTACGGGAACTTTCTGGAGCAGGCTCACTTTCAGGATCTGATTCCGAAACTGGTGCGCGAGCGGCGATTGGGCTACTTCCTGGCCGGGTTGGCGGTCTTGCTGTTATATGTGGCCGTGCGCGTCTCCAAAATCAGCCATGTATCGGCGGATGAAATCGCCTGGGACAATCCAATCTTCTGGAGCAGTATCCTGCTTTTCTGCGGATTCGGCGCCGCAGGCGCGCATTTCCTGGTTGTCCGCGATATTTATCGAAAAATGAGCGAAGTCGTAAATTTATCTATCGCCGATTTTATGGCTTAGTGCTGGGCCTCGATTCTTATTTCTCCCAATCCAGCACGATGGCCAGCGTGGAGCATTTGTTCGCGAGGAGTTCCTGGTAGCAGCTCTGACAGTCCTTTGGCGCACGGGTTTGGATCAGGGAGTCCACGCGCACGCGGCCGTCCTTGATCCAGCGCATGCCCGCGGCGTAGTGTTCATTGTGCGAGCCCGAGCGGAAATCGGTCGGCTGGTTCGGGACTTCCCATTCCCAGCCGCTGCGCAGCACCACGAATTTGTGGAAGACCGCGTGAAAGACCGCGTGCGCGCTTAAGTCGGTCTTCTTCTTCCACGGCGCGCCGACCTGTACGACTTCGCCGCGCTTGCGCACCAGATTGCAGCCGTCGAGCCCCGCCGCTTCGTGGCCGGAACATTCCAAGACGAGCGAGGTTTGCCCCGCCCAGTTGGGATCGTCGAGCGGAGCCTTTTCGCGCGTCGCGATGCCCAAGGTTTCCGCAAAGCCGCGCTTCTTGGGATCCGGATCGACGGCCAGGACTTCATAGCCGCCCGCGCGGAAATTCTGCGCGCCGAGATTTCCAACGAGACCCAGTCCCATCACCACGACCTTGGCCGGCGGGCGCGCGACGGTCGTGCTGAGCGTCGCGTAGGTCACGCCCAGCATGCGCGTCATTACGGCCTGCCGCGGCGAGAGGCCTTCGGGAACCGGCACGACACTTTCCCGCTTGGCGCGCTGGAACGAGCGGTGCGGGCCACTGTGGAAGACGCGGTCTCCCGCTTTGAGGTCCTTTACGCTCGCGCCCACGCGTTCGATTTCGAACACCGAAGCGTAGCCCGGGTGCGCGGGGAACTTTTCGCCCGTGTACGCCCAAGCCAGTTCGGTGCCCGCGCTGATCACGGTCGCGAGCGTGCGGCCTTCGACTTCATCGGTGGCGAGCGGTTGGCCGGAATGCTCCGCCGGCAGCAATTCGGCCTTTTCCTTCTCCGTGACGACGACCTGGTATTCCTGGCGCGCGCTCATGCGAAGGACAGTCCTTTCTCGCGGGCGACCTTGCGCAGGTGCTCCGCCGACGGGGGGTATTCTTCCATTTTCATGTGTTCCATCATCAGCGGCGTGCTCGGATCGAGCTTGGAAAGCTCGCTCAAGTACGCGCCGTAGTCCAGGCCGCCCTGCCCGATCGGCACTTCATCGAGATGCGTCGTCAGAATCGGACGCAGAATGATGTCCTTGGCGTGGCAGCTCTTGATTTGTGGCCCGAGCTTGGCGAAGCATTCCTTGATCAGCGCGGCGCTGCCGTAATAGCGCTGCGGGCTGCAGATTAGATTAACCGGATCGAGATGCACCGCGAAGCGCGGGCGGTCGATGGCTTTCAGGAGCTGCAGATACGAGTCCGCCGAATCCGGGAACATGAAGGGCATCGTTTCGAGCGTGTAGAACGTGCGCGTGGGCTTAACGGCGTCGATGATTTTGCGCGCGGTCTCGACGATCAGGTCGAAGGTCGCGGGCGTGAGGTTGTCCGGGTGCGGGCCGTCCCACTGCAGGCTGCGCGAGCCGACGATGTTCACGCAGCAGCGCGCGCCGAGCAGATCCGCGAGAGCAAGGCCGGCGATGTTGCGTTCCAGGCCTTCCTTCGCTTTCGCGGCGTCGGGGGAGAGCGGGTTGGACCACGCGCCGACTTCGGCGATCACGAGATCGGCTTTCGCGGCGGCTTCGCGGTATTTGGCGACGATAGATTCGTCCTTGGCGTCGCCGACGGGCGCATAGACCGCGCCGTAACCTTGCGCGCGGGCAGCTTTGGCCCAGCCTTCCGGATCGAGGCCCTTGGTGTCCACTGGTCCGCCGAGTCGCATGTCGAGTCTCCCCTTTAAGCTGTGTGTTTCGAGCGCGCGTGAAAAATGGTAGGGCGCGCCGCGCGTTGATCAAATCGCAATACGTGGGTGCGCGGCTTTTGGGACGTCCTACAGAGAAACGGATTGGTACGGCCTCCTCTTAATATTTTGGGCGTTTGACGCCGAGTTTGGTTCCGCGCGCTAGTTTTTGCTGGCGCGGAGTTGGGGGTGCTAAGTTAGCGCAAATGCACCAAATATTCGATTGGTCGAGTTAGTCATTCGGTACATTCGCATAAGGGATTGGGAGGGCTCGAAATACCATCGAGTTGAAAACTGCAAATGGGTGCACGGTTGCCTCTTCTGGCGCTTGTAAGTCGCGTTTCACTCCTGGATGAAAGCCTGCGGCCGAGTGGTGAGCGTTGCCGCGATTGGCACGGCTTGAAGCGCAATTTTCATAGGGCTCGTAAAAAGATGCACCAATGTGCATAGGAGCGTCCCGGAACGCGAATTTTCTTGCAAAAGTCTGCACGAGGTGCGTGAAATTCCCGCCTTTGTGATCAGGGCGAAGGCTCGTTTGGAATCGTCTAGGCCCACCAATATCCTATTCCTCCTTGGCTTCTCAACTACCCCACGGGCTAGCCTGTAGGATACACTATAGGTATACTTATGTCAAGTATTCTGATTAACTTTTTGAGTGATTACCTGAGGCCGAGCGGCCCCAAAAGACCTCCTTGCCGGGATGCGGCGGGAGATGGCCGGGGCCACTGAAACAAGCCGTACAGCAAGCCAAAAACTAACCCAGCTTCACCCTTGCACGGCCACCGCCAAAGACTATACCCAACCTAAGAACACCTATTTAAGAATCAAATCCTGCAACAGGAGTGCGCATGGCCACCCCCGCGACACCGCTGAACGTGACGCCCCCTTCGACCCAGGAACATCAACGCCTGCGCGATGCCGCCGACAACAACGTCGCGTGGCGGCGCTGGGGTCCGTATTTGAGCGAACGCTCGTGGGGCACGGTCCGCGAAGACTACAGCCCCAACGGCGGCGCGTGGGATTACCTGCCGCACGAGAAGGCGCGCAGCAAGGCCTACCGCTGGGGCGAAGACGGGTTGGCGGGGGTTTCCGACCGCTATCAATTGATGTGCTTTGCGCTGGCGCTGTGGAACGGCAAGGACCCGATCCTGAAGGAACGCCTGTTCGGGTTGACCTGCAACGAAGGCAACCACGGCGAAGACGTAAAAGAGTACTACTTTTATGTCGATAGCACACCCACGCACAGCTACATGAAGTACCTCTACAAGTATCCGCAGCGCGAATACCCCTACGCCGACCTGGTCAACGAGAACCGCCGCCGTGCGGGCCGCGGCTTCGAGTACGAATTGCTCGACACGGGCGCGTTCCACGAAGACCGTTACTTCGACGTATTCGTCGAGTACGCGAAGGAAGGCCCCGAAGATTTAGTGGTGCGCATCGAAGTTTTCAACCGCGGGCCGGAAGCCGCGACGATTCACATTCTGCCGCACCTGTGGTACCGCAACATCTGGGCTTGGGGCGAGAACCCAGGGCAGGCGCCGGTGCTCGAACGCGGGCCGTTTGGCAAGGGCTACCTGAGCGTGCGCGCCGATGATGCAAACGCGATGCGCCTGCAGAATCTGGTCGTGCCGTACAGCGTGGGCGAACGGTTCCTGTACGCCGAAGCCGACGGCACGCCGCTCTTCACCGACAATGAGACCAACGGCGAAGCGGTCTACGGGCCGGGCAACGCCAGCCGCACGCCGCACACGAAAGACGCCTTCCACCGCTACATCTGCAAGGGCGAACAAGGCGCGGTCAATCCAAAGCAGACTGGCACGAAGGCCTGCGTGCAGTACGTGCGCACGATCCCGTCGAAGGGCTCGACGGTCGTGCGGCTGCGGCTTTCGACGGAGAAGCTGAAGGAGCCGCTTGCCGACGCCGACAAGATCGTGGCGCAGCGCAAGGCGGACGCCGACGAATTCTACGCCGCGATCCACCCGCCCAAGGCGACCGAAGATGAGAAGCTGGTCCAGCGCCAGGCCTTTGCCGGGCTAATGTGGGGCAAGCAGAGCTACATTTACGATGTGGCTGCGTGGCTGGACGGCGACAATCCCAAGTGCCCACCGCCGGCGTCGCGCAAACGCATCCGCAACCACCATTGGCGCCACCTGAATTCGATGCGCATCATTTCGATGCCCGACAAGTGGGAGTACCCCTGGTTCGCGGCGTGGGATCTGGCGTTCCACTGCGTGACGATTTCGATCGTCGATCCGGACTTCGCCAAAGAGCAGCTCTGGCTGATGCTCTTCGAACAGTTCCAGCACACCAACGGGCAGATTCCGGCCTATGAGTGGGAATTTTCGGACCTGAATCCGCCGGTGCACGCCTGGGCGGTCTGGCGCGTCTACAACGCCGACTACCGCCGCACGGGCAAGCGCGACCGTGCCTGGCTGGAGCGCTGCTTCCACAAGCTGCTGATCAATTTCGCGTGGTGGGTCAACAAGGTCGACAGCTCGGGCAACAACGTTTTCGAAGGCGGGTTCCTGGGGCTCGACAATATCACCGTGCTGGACCGCTCGGACAAGCTGCCCAACGGGGTCGTGCTGGAGCAGTCCGACGCGACGGGCTGGATGGGCATGTTCTGCCTGAACCTGATGCGCATCGCGCTGGAACTGGCCTACGAGAACCGCGTGTACGAGGGTCTCGCGACCAAGTTCTTCCAGCACTATGCGTACGTCGGTTCGGCGATGAAGCACATGGGCGGGCGCAATTACTCGCTGTGGGACCAGAAGGACCACTTCTTCTACGACACGCTGCGCTATCCGGACGGGAGCTTCCACAAGTTCCGCGTGCGTTCGCTCGTTGGCCTGATCCCGCTCTACGCGGTGCAGCGCCTGGAGCTGAAGTGGACGAGCAAGTTCAAGGAGTTCACGCAGAACGCGGAGTGGTTCACGAGCAACCGCCAGGACCTCCTGCAGCACTGCACGCAACTGGTCAAAGGCTCGGAAGGCCAGGACGTGTTCGTGATGGCGATCGTGGACGACGACCAGATCCGCGAGATCCTGAAACACGTGCTCGATCCGAAGGAGTTCCTCTCGGACTTCGGCATCCGCAGCCTTTCGAAGTACCACGAGAAGCACCCGTTTGTTTTCGGGCATGCGAGTGTGGGCTACGAGCCGGCCGAAGCCGACTGCAAGATCAAGGGCGGTAACTCGAACTGGCGCGGGCCGATCTGGTTCCCGACATCGTTCCTTTTAATTGAAGCGCTGCGCAACCTGGGCAAGGCGCACGGCGAAAGCTTTAAGGTCAAGCATGGCGATGGACGCGAACTGCCGCTATTGGAAGTCGCGCGCGACCTGGCCAACCGCATGATTGGAATTTACACGCGCGGGAAGGACGGTCGGCGCCCCGTGTACGGCGGGACGGAGAAGTTCCAGAGCGATCCGCACTGGAAGGACTACGTGCTGTTTTACGAATACTTCCACGGCGAGAACGGCGCGGGGCTGGGCGCATCGCATCAGACGGGCTGGTCGGCGCTGGCGGCATCGCTGATCGACGAGTGGCGGCGGTAGGCCAAAGACGCGATTAAAAATTAAACGGCGCGGGCCGCTCAAGCCCGCGCCGATTTTTTTTGTGAAGCGGGCGCTATTTGCTTTCTGCGTTCAGCATACAAGATTTATAAAAAAGCAAAAATCCCTCTTGATAAACCCTGTACATTTGCCGATTACATGAAGTAAAGGATTCTGATTATGCAGATCAGCCTATGGACTTTCCATCGTACCGGATTTGATCTTACCAAAGGGGTCATCGACCACACTCTATCGGCGTATAGCGACATGCCGCATTATCTCGATCACGTGAAGGCACTTGCCCAGGAACTTGAAACTAATCAATTCGTGTGGTGTTTTAATAATTCCAATATTAATAATTGGGGGAGGACGTCTATTCCCTACATTCGATATTCGCTATGCGTGCCGGAGGAAGAGATTTTGGCATGCATAGATAACGAAGTGTGGCATCAGATATTGGACTCTTTAGATTCAAGGCCTCTTTCCGCGGATGAACGCCTAAAACTTTTCGATGTATTGAGAACACCCGGCCCGAGAGCACCGAACACTACCGTTCTAATTCGGTTCCCAATTCTAAAGCCTTGGATTATCGATAGCGAACCGTGGCTTACGTGGTCGTGTATGCCAAAGTCACACAAACCACTCCGCAAAATGAAGCGCGCCTAATAATAATTCCTAAGGCTACTTTTCCTGGTTGTTTGGGTTGATGAGATGCAGTTCCCTCGCGCGGCCGGCGCCGAGGCGCTGGGTTTCCTGATCCGCCGCATCCACCAGCACGAATTCGAGGTCCTGAACTTCGGCCAGTTCGGAGAACAGGATCACCGCATAGCTGCGCACTTCGGCGGTCAGATCGTCGGGTGCGGCGGGGCTGCGCTCGATTTGCGGTTTGCCCGCAGCGCTTGCCGGGCCGGCGGAGATTTTCACGCTGTCCGGCCGCGCGGAGTTGCTCGCGGAACTCGCTGTGGTTGGCGCGCGCAGCGTGACGCGCAAGAGGCCGTCCTTGAAGTAGAGCGCGCGTAGGCGTTCCGCAGAATCCGGGAACGAGGCAAGCAGGACTTCCGCCGCGCGTTGAGCTTGCGGGGTGTCCGCGGCGAGGTGCTCGCGCAGCCAATTTTGAAGCAGCGCGTTCAACTGGTCGACGGACTGTTGCAAGGCCGGCGCGGACTGCCCCTGTGTCAGCGCTTTTTGCAGGCGCGCCTGCAGCATCAGGAAGCGTTCGTGCGCGCGGGCATACGCGTTTTGCTGGAGCAGATTCTGCACGTCGGCGAGTTCGCGGGCTTCGGCCTTCACTTCGGTTTTGGTCACGCGCGCGGAGTCGATCCAGAAGGCCGCGCCGAGCGAAGAGCAAGCCAGCAGCATGCCGGCGGCGGCGATGGGCAGGCTGGGGTGCTGCCCGACGCCCGCACCGAAGAGGCCTACTGCAGCGAGGCTTGCGCCAGAGAGGAAGAGCACCCAGGCCAGCGCCTGCGGTAGCAGGATTCCGAGGACCAATGCGGTTGCGGCAACGGACGCCGCCAAGAGTTGGCGGTGCTTGCGCGCGGTGACGGCGCGCTGGCGTTTTTCGACGCAGGCGCGGCAGACCGGATGCGTGCCGACGAGTTCGGCTTCGCCCTTATAAAGCGCGTCGCGCGAGAGGGCCGTCGAGCAGGAGATGCAGTACGGACCGGCCGCCGACTGCGGCGGCTTGCGGATTTGCGCGGAGAGGCTGGGCACGATTTTCGTGTCGGTGCGCTTGGCCGCCGGATTGACCCGCACGCTTTGGGGGCGGCGCATTGCGCCGGAGCCGCCCGGTGACGGCGTGGGCGGGACGCCTTCGGGCCGCTGGCGGCCGCTGGGGCCGCTCGCGGACATCAGGTAATCGCGTGCGCTCGGGCGCGGCGCGGGCCGGATATTTTTGGGGCGCTGATAGGAATCCGAGGGCGGCCGCGGTGTCAGCATTTCCGTGGACATAACAGGCTCCTTCCTGCGAGTTTATTTCACGCCTTGATTGAGGCTCCAGATCGCGCGGATCCGGATCTGCTTCTTTGCTGAATTCGCGCCATAAAAGGAAGCGCGCTGCGCGGCGTCGTCGGGCACCCCGCGCCAGTCGATCCAGTCGCGCGCGGCGGTGGGAACCTTCATGTTCCAATCGGTGGCGGCGCCGGCGTTGAGCGGCTCATTCTGGATTTCCGGCACGATGCGTTTAATCTGCATATTGGCGTTGGCGTCTGAGCCGTATTCGCGGGCCAGGCCGGCGCGGTTGTCGAGGCTGTAGAAGTCGTTGGGGTTGTGCTCGGTCTTGACGCGGCGCGGCATGTCGCTGGCGTACCAGCCGTTGTTGCCGAGTTCGTTCTTGATGTCCGGCGCGATTTCGGCGACCGCGCCCCACTGGCTGGCCAGCAGCACGCGCGGATTGGCCGGATCGGCGGCCACGCTGTCGGCGTCGACGATTTCCACCGTGATGATGAACATGAATGTCGTCGTCGAGACGGTGAGTTCCGTCGAGAACCAGTCCGGCCCGAAGACCATTTGGCGGAACGGAATCTGGCTTGGTGCGCGGCGGATGTATGGCCCAGACGGCGCGTTGGTCGAGGCCACATCTTCACCCTTCCAGCGCAGGTGCAGCGGCTGGTTGCCGAGGTCGCGGTAGCCTTCGTCGCTGCGCGTAAGGTTGTCTTCCCAATAGCCGAAGACATTCGCGTTGAAGCCGCGGTTTGACGGATCGGCGATGTCGGCGTTGCCCGGCGCGAGTTCATCGCGCGAAATGCCTTGGTCGTAGAGCTGCTGAAGCGGTCGGTACGGCAGGAGTCCGAGGGTGGCTGGGCCTGGGATCAGGTTGTCGTAGACGGCTTCGGCGGTGCGCAGATCGAGGAAACCCGCTTTGACGTTGGGCTTGTCGGTGTTGTCGAAGCTGATTTCTTCCGGCTGGCCCGAGCCCATCGCGATCAGATCGCCGCGTGTGTTCGCGCGGAACGCAACCAGGCCGACGGGAAAGCGCGCCTGCGAGTAATCATAGGTTTTGCACGCGTAGGAAACGTTCGCGCCCGTGGGGAAGGCCTGCTGGTACGTGCCGTCATCGGAGTAATCGACGGGCACATCGACGACCGGATTGTAGAGCGGAGGGAATTTGCGCTGCATCGGGTGGCGGTAGGTCGCGGTGAAATAGCGGCAGAGCGTTTCCTGGTACTGGTACGCGAGCTTGGTGCGGAAATTTTCGAGCGTCTCGATCATCTGCGCCTTGATGTTCGCCGGCGTGTTGGGCGGCGTGGTGCCGTCGGGGCCGGGCACGGTCTGATAGTTGGTCCAGTTGATCGGCGCGTTAACCGCGGGGTCGGCGCTGTAGACGTCGCTGGCCGTGAGTTGCTGCTTCACGTTGTTTTTATCGGCGTAGAAGAAGTCCTTTACTTTGATGATGCGGCGCAGCGATTCGACGTTGTAGACGGCTTCCATCGAATACGCGGGCGTGCCATTGGCGTAGGCCTTATTGAAGAACGCGACGTTGGTCGGCAGGCGTTCGCCCGAGTTGGGGCACGTGTTCACGTTGATCGGGCAGCGGCCGGTGTCGGGATCGGTGTAGGCCATCAGGCTGAACGGCAGATTCATCGGCAGGCCGCCGACCACCGCGTTGCTCTTGAAGGCGTAGTACAGCCCGACGCTCTGGTTGGTGCTGTCGAAGTCGAAGCCGTTCTGCGGAATCAGCGGGACGCCGCTGCCGGTGCCGTACGAACTGCCCGCGGCCTGGAAGCCCAGCGGCGGGAGATACTGCCCGGGCGATTGAATCATCTTCGGATCGACGATGTAGGCGAGCGGGATGCCGTCGGAAGGAATCAGCGGCTTGAGGCTGCACATTTCGGGGCCGTACAGGCCCAGCCAGGTTTGGTTGGTCGTGACCCAGTTGGCCGAGACGCGCCCCGAGCCCGCGGCCCATTGTTCGCCGAAGACCCAGTACATGTAGCGCGTCGTGCGCGTGGCCACGCGCCACATTTCGTGGTAGCGCAGCGGCGCGAAGTTGCGCGCGCCGTTGTTCTTCGAGGCCCACGGTTCGATCGACTGTGCGTTGAACGCGCCCGTGTCGCGGTACTGGCGGTAGGCTTCGACCTGCTGCTCGCCGTAGCCGTCCATCAGCATGTGGGCCATCTGGCACTGCGTCGGATTGCCGTCTTCGAGAAAATCGTTTACGCAAGGCACCGCGTTGGGATCGAAGACCTGGACCGCGACGCGCGCCTTCACGCCGCCTTCGGGAAAATAATCGTCGGGCATGTAGACCCGGGGCGCTTCGTCCGCGGCAGTAATCTGGCATGAGCCGCGGTTGGTGACTTTGGAATTGATCCACTTGCTCATGCCGGGTTCGTAGGGCCGGTACCACCAGCGCGCGCCGGCCCCCGAGCCGTGCACGCGCGCGACGACCGCGTTGGAATCGAAGTTGCCGCCGGGCGCGAGATCGTTGACCGCATTCGAGAGCGCCCAGTCGAGGCTCGCGTAAAAAATGTTCGTGCCGTCCACCTTGTCGCGCACGGTCGCGACGGAGTCGACTTCGGCGCGCGTGTAGGTCAGGAAGCCGACTGCGAGCACCAAGAGCACCGCGATCATCCCGAAGACCACCATTAAGAGGAAGCCGCGCGTGCGGCGGGGCCGCAGGAGCTGCCAAAAGCGCAGCGGGGCGTTGGATTTTTTCATGGCGCGCATCTCCGGATTACCAGTTCAAGGGCAGCGGCGGCGACGGCCACAGGCGCATCGTTCCAAAGACGCCGGGGTCGGCGGGACCGACCGGGGCTTCGGAGAAGGGCGGCGCGACGGTCGCGTTGCCGTCGCCGGCGTCCCAAACCCAGTCGCCGATGTAGATTGGGGGCAGATTTTTGATGCGCTTAGTGCGGTTGAAACTCGTGGCCTTGCACGGATTGGCCGGGTTCGAGCCGCTCGCGGAGTAGTTGTAGTAAAAGTTGTCGTCCGTGGTTTGCACGCTGGCCTGGCCGTGGCCCGCGGGCAGATACACGACGCGCTGCAGCGTGATGCTGCCGTAACGTTTCTCGCGATCACAGACGGTGATCGTGAAGCGCACGGCCTTGGGTGGAGGCGCGAAGTACACCACGCGCGCGTCCGGCACATTAAGGAATTTGCGCTGCGCGTCGTCCCAATAGGCGATGTCCAGGTCCATCACGCGAATCCCGGAGACCCCGCGGTAATGCTGGCGCGACGGCACCGTGGCTTCGGTCTGCGCGCGGCGTGCATTCTTGATTTCCTTTCCGGGGCCAAGCTGGTCGTAGACTTCATCGTACAGGCGCGTGCTCGACGGGTAGCCTTCGGTGATGCAGTTGTCCTTGATGTAATTGCAGATCGCGTAGGAGTGCACGGGCGTGGTGATGCCGGAGACATCGGCGAGCTGGTCGGTGACTTCCTTGGCGCTGCCGCCTTCGTCCTGGTCCACGTCGACGACCGAAGGCGTCTGGTAGGAAAGCGACGAGGTCAGTTCGACGCGCCAGCCTTCGGCGTAGCGGCCCCAGTTGTTGGGATAGGCCAGCGGGAATGGCTGGGCGCCGGGCAGCACGGGCACGGTCTGCGAGCCGACCTTGCCGGTCCATTCATAGCCGCCCGGCTGGAGCTGCACGAGATTCAGGCAGTCGGCTTCGCGGCGCGAGCACACATACTTCTTCGTGTCGGGGAAACTTTCCTGCGGCGTGAACGGATCGCTGTCCTGGAAGGCGAGCTTCTTGATCGAGAAGTGCCCGCCGCGTTCATTCGAAATGGCCAGACGTGCTTCGGCTTCGAAAGTATCGAGGACGTTGCGCGCCGAAGCGTAGATCGTGAGCTTGCGCTGCACCGCACCGACGGTCTTCGTGGCCATCCCGAAAATGGGCACGGTCAGCGCAACCATCGTCAGGGCGATGGCCAGCACAGTGAGCATCTCGATGAGTGTAAAGCCACGCGGCGTTTTCATTACGGGCCTTCCTTATTCGTAGGGCAGCATGAATTGGGTGAAACGGAACGAGCGCGATGTGCCTTTGCGGTGGATCGCGAGCGTGACCTGCATTAGGCCGGCTTGCGCGGCGCCTTTGGCCGGGGCCATATAGCCATTGGGGCCGCCGGCGGCGGAGCCGATCCCGGTGGAGCGCGTTTCATCGACCTTCCATTCGTACTGCGCGATGTCGTCGAAGTTTTCATAGGTGTCGCCGGGGCCGTGCGCGAAGTCGTGCCAGCCGCCGCTGCTGCCGTTGAGCGGTTCGTAGCTCCCGTCGATCGCGGAAGGGTTGATGCGGTCGCGGCGGATCTCGGAGAATTTCGACGCCGAGAGATTGATCGATGCGTCCTGGAAGATCACCCACTGCGCCGAGGAGATGCCCGTGGGCAGCGCGGCCAGCACGCCGACCAGTCCGATCAACATCACGAAGATCGCGAAGAGCACTTCCATCATCGTCAAGCCGCGGGTGCGGCGAAGCGTTTTCATTGCCGGCTCCCTACCAGTTCCAGTAATTTGCGTTGGGCACGCTATCGATCATCTGGTTGAGTTGTTTGAAGTCGTTGAGCTGCGTCGACGCGTTGAGCACAGCCTGGTAGCCGGAGAGCGGCGCGATGTAATTCACTGCGACGGGGTCGCGCTGCGTGCCCAGCGCCACGACATACGGACGCGTTCCGCCATAGGTGTAATCTCCACAGCGCACCACGCGATGCTCGCCGCTTTTCACATCGAAGATCAGGACATACGGGTCGGTGTAGTAGTGCATCGTGCCGGCCAGGCGGCCGGACTTATCGAAGGTCGTCTGGTGGCGTTTGATCTCACCGATCGGGCCCTTGCTGTTGTTTTCATAGCCGAACGCACGCACCGGCGGCAGACCCTGCTTGTCGTACAGATACGGACGGTTGGTGTAATTGGTCGTGAAGATTCCCGCGATCACGCGCACGCCGTCGGGAAACACGATCGGGTCGGCCGTCAGCGGCGAGAGCTTGAAGCGGAACGGATAGGGGCCGTACACGCCGTAGGGGAATTCCGGGGCCCACGGGTCGGTCGTGCAATCCACGGCAGCGCCATTGTTCACGCATTTCACCGACCAGATTTCGATGTGACCGTAATCCGGCAGCACGCCGGCCAGCGGCTGGACTTTGGAATTCGAAAGATCGTCGCCGTAGAAGACCGAGACCGCATTGCGCAGGCGCTGGGCTTCGGCTCGCGCACGCAGCAGGGTCGAAGTGACGACCTTGGTCGTCTCTTCGACGCGCGTGGTCTTGAGCATGCTTCCGAAGACCGGGATCGCGATGGCCGAGAGCAGCGCGAGGATGAAGAGGACCAGGATCAGTTCCACAAAGGTGAAGCCGCACGCGCGGCGCCGCAGGTGCGGCACTTGCGCATTAGGGGGTATGAACGCAGTTGGCATGGTGCGCGCTCCTTAATTAATTGCCGAAGAGGATGTCGTCGCTGGCGGGGTCGCCGGCGTCGTCGATTTTGTTGCGCCCGAACGAATAGACCGTGGGCACGGGCAGCGTGAATTTGTTTTTCGCGTCGGTGGAATCCACGAACTGCTTTTTCGAGCAGGCGAAGAAGATCGGCGAACCGAAGGCGTCGATCACGACTTTGCGGCCGTTGAGCGTCTTCAGGTCGCCTTCGCCGAAGGTAATGAACGGACCCACATCCACGCTGGCTTGGGCTTCATTGCGCGTGGGATCGGGATTGACGCGGAAAGGCGTATTGATGTGGTACACCAATTCGCTGTTGTTCTGTTCGACCTGGTCTTCGGTCAGCGTGCCAGATGTCGGACGCGCAAAGGTCGTGTTGAAGAGCGTGCGGAAGGTGAGCTGGTAGGTCGAAAGACCGTTTTTGAGCGTCTCGAGCGTTGCCTTGGTGCGGCGTTCCTTCGCCGCCAGGCTGATCTTGCGCATGCCGAAATACAGTGCGCCGGCGAGGAACATGATCACCGTGATCACGATCATCAGTTCGATCAGCGTGACGCCGCGCGCGTTCCGGTTCATGGCTGCGGTTCCAAGGCGGGCCGCGCCGCATCCACACGCACGCGGCAGATCACGCCAGACGCCAGGCCCGCGTACAGGAAACCGCGGCGGTCGATGGCCAGCGAATGTACGCGCGTATCGGGGAGGCCTTCATTGAACGCCGTCCAGGAGTGGCCTTCGTCGCGCGAGCGATAGATGCCGTAGCCTTTGACGATGCAGAAGATTTCGCCCGAGGGCGCGGTCACGATTTCCAGGATCGCGTTCACACCCGGCCATTCCCCGTCGATCTCGGTGCCTTCGTGCGGACGCGTTGTGTCTTTTTGCGGCAAACCGCGGTTGGACTTCACCCAGTGCCCTTCGGGCGAGAGGCGGAAGAGCGTACGTTCGTTTTCGGAGCGTTCGAGCGAGATGCCCGCCAGCACTTCGCCCATGCGCGTGTAGCCGAACGCCGTCGCGCGGTGCGTGCCTTCCGGCTGGCTGAATAGGGGATCGAGCAGTTGCCAGGTTTGGCCTTTATCGGTGGAGCGCAGGAAACCGGTTTCGGTACCCATGAAAACTGCGCCGCTACGGGGTTCGTAGCCCAGCAGCATCAGGGAGCCATGACCTTCGGGGTAATGCTGATAATGATCGAAGTGCTTTGCGCCGTCGGTGGAGATTTCCGTGCCCGCGTATTGAATGCCGACGATGGTTTCGCCTGAAGGCAGCGTGATAAGTCCGCGAATCTGCGTGTTGGGTGGACGGCTGTGCGCGGACATTTCCCAGCGCCGCTGGCCCGCGGGTAGGCGAAAGACGCTGCCGCGGTGCGCTTCGAACAGGCGGCTGTCGGACGCCGCCAGCACGTCGCCCTTCTGGCCCAGCGCGAGCACCGAGAGCACCGGCTCTTCGACGGCGGGGCCTTCGGCATACCAATCGGGACGCACGGGGATTGTGAGGCCCGCGGAGAGCGGTTCCCACGTGCTGCCGCCATCGAGGGAACGGTACACCACGGCCTGGCCGCTGGCGGCGTACAGCGCGTCGCCCGGAGCGGCCAACAGCGCGCGGATCGCAGAGAGCGGATCGCCGCCGGCCTGCGGCGGAATGCCCTGTCCCGGCAGCACCAGCCATTGCGGCGCCTTGGCGCGTTCCTGCGAGAGTTCGGCGAAGCGCCATTCGAGTTCCGCGGGCGATGCGGGCGCGAGTTTGCCATCCTGCGCCACGCTGCACGCCGCGCCGGCTTCGACCGGCCAGCTTTCGCCGCCGGCGCGGAATTCCACGCGGCCTTCCTGCACCATCACGCCGGTCTGGCCGTTGGCGCGGCTCACGCCAAAGCGCGTTCCCGTGACTTTCACTTCACCCTTGTCGGTGCGGACGATGAAGCGCACACCATCGGTGGCCGGCGCCTGCTTTGAAATTTCGAAAAACGCATCCCCGCTTTCGAGCAGCACCACGGGCGGGTTGAGGCCCGCGAGCGTGACGCGCGAATTCGGCGCGAGACCCACGCGGTTCCCGTGTTCGAGTTCGATCCAGCCCTGCGCTTTGCCGGACGCGATCGCTTCGCCCAGGCTCCAGGCGTCGCTGCGGTTGGCCGCAACGCGCGTCAGTTCACTATCACAGGTCATGCCAAGCGTGGTGGCCGAAGCCGTCTGCGGCGTTGCGCCGCCGGTCATGCTCCACCAGGCCAAACTCGCCAGCAGTGCGAACAGCAGCAGCGCCGCGCTCGCCCACGCAACGCGGGTCCAGGAGCGCCGCACGACTTTGCGCTCGGCTGGATCTTCAAGCCCACACAGCCCGTCCGGGCAGAGCAGTTCGACGTTCTCGGTTTCCATGACTTCGGGCAGCGCGCAATCGATGTAGGCGATTTCTGCGAGGCGTTCGGCGGCCTGGGGGTCCGCGGACAAAAGCTGCTCCAGCGTCTTGAGCTGCTCGTCGCTCAACTTCTGTTCGAGGTACGCGATCAGCAGTTCATCGCGTTCGGCGGCGGTCATCAGGCTTCCTCCACCTTTAGGCGCGCGCGGACGCAATCGGCCAGGCGCACGCGGATGCGGTTTAAAGTCACGGCGAGGCCGTTGGCGGAGCGTTCCAGGCGTTCGGCCAGTTCGCTGAGGCTGTGCCCGTCGCGGTAGCGCAGGAGCGCGATCGCGCGCCAGCCTTCGGGCAGCGCCTGCAGGCACGCGCGCAGCGCTTCAACTCTGCCGTCGGGTTCGGCCTGTGCGACGGCATCGAAGCCGCGGTCGAGCGCGTCGAGGGATTCGGTGGAGAGTCCGACCTTCAGCTTGCGGCTCTTGCGCAGCGCGGCGAGGGACTGCCGCCGGGCGACTTCGCGCGCGAGGGCCCAGAAATTCCGCACTTCGCCGAATTCGCTCCAGCGCTGCAGGATTACGACCGCGGAATCTTGCAGGACGTCTTCGGCCAGGTGCGCATCGCGGACGATCGAATAGATGTACGCTAGGAGCAGCTTGCGGTGCGCTAAGATCAGTCGAGTGGCTTCGCTGGCGCTCTTCATGTCCGACACTCTCCGCGTTGTAATTAGGTGTTGCTGGCGGTGCAGGCCTTAACAAGCATTTTCCGAAATCTTTAAAATTTTTGACCCTACGTGTGCGTGAAAATCGATTCGGCGGGCACCGGTGAGGGACTGGGCATGCGGGCCGGGGTTGGCGGGACCTCTGGTTCGAGCTCATGTTCATGGGTGCGGGCGGTAGCTAGCGCCATGCCGACGATGTGCACCACAAAGCCCACCGTAAAACTGAGGGCCAGGGTCGCCAACACGTACAATTGTTCGGTGCTGAGCAAAATGTAATCGCCCAACTTCAGCACGTGCTCGGGATTCAGCAGCGCGCCGACCATTACGGCTCCGTCCAAAAGCGCGGCCACGCAGAGACAAAGTAGGAGCGCTTTGGGAAATTTGGGCGCCGGGAGTTTACCGGAAAATCGAGGCATGGACCGCAGCTCTATGCTCTATATAAAGGAAGCCGGAATTGGCTCCTTTTAAGTGCGGCTTGCGGCGCGGGCGTAACGCGAACTGGTGCGAAAAATATTCGGGAATTCTTCGCGCCGGCTTGACACTGGTCCGTTTGCGGGGTTTATTCAGCCAACTGTTTTGGAGCAGGCGTATGCCGCAGAATTTTAACCAGGCCGATAAGTCGTCTGCGCGTCCCGCTGGCCCGGATGCCGACGCCAATTCACCGACCCCCTGAACACGCGTCAAACTCACGTTTCGCGCGCCTTCCGGGGAGAGCCCCGGAAGGCGTGCTTGTTTTGGGCCTGCGTTTTGGCGCAGGCGGGCCATGCAATAAAGAGGAGTGTAAAACAATGGAGCGCAGACCATGAGCAGCGATGCCTATGTGGAATCCGCGGCGTACTACGACCATCTTACGCCGTATCGAAATCGCGGTGACGTGCAGTTCTGGGTGAACTGCGCGCGTGAAGCCCGCGGCCCGGTGCTCGAACTGGGCTGCGGCACAGGGCGCGTGTTGATTCCCTGCGCGCAAGCCGGCGCGGCGATCACGGGCCTCGACGCCTCCCCTGCGATGCTGCGCGAGTTGCGCGCGACGCTTGCCGGAGAGCCGCCGGAGGTCCGCGCGCGCGTAACACTGGCCGACGGAGACATGCGGCGCTTCGACTTGGGCCAGCGCTTCGCGCTGATCACGATCCCGTTTCGACCATTTCAGCACCTCGTCGAAGTGGAAGACCAGCTCGCGTGCCTGCGCACCATTCATAAGCATCTCACCGACAAGGGCCGGCTCGTCTTCGACTGCTTCAATCCGAAGTTTGAGAGCATGATGGACGAGCGCCGCAGCATCGAGACCGAGGACGTGCCCGAGATCACGCTGGCGGACGGGCGCAAGATGCGGCGTGCCTTCCGGCGCACGAATCACGATGTCGCGAAGCAGGTTCAGGATATCGAGCTGATTTATTACGTGCGCCATCCGGACGGCCGCGAGACGCGCGAGGTTCATGCGTTCGCGATGCGGTACTTTTTTCGATACGAGCTGGAGCATCTGCTTGCGCGCGCGGGCTTCGAAGTGGAAGCGCTGTACGCGGACTACGACAAGTCGCCGATCGGCTCGAAGTATCCGGGCGAACTGATCTTCGTCGCGCGACGAGGCAAAGGTTGAAGGACCTTGGAATCGTTTCGCGCGGATCGCAAAGGCCGCTAGGCTACCGTTATGAATGAGGTCGATCCCATACCCACCAACGAGCCGGGCGGCCTGGATGTGGCCCCCGGCGTGCGCATCGCGCGCGCGGAGCTGCGCTGGCATTTCGCGCGCTCGGGCGGACCCGGCGGCCAGAACGTGAACAAGGTCAACACCAAGGCCGAGCTGCGCGTGCGCCCCGAAGCGCTGCTGGGGTTGGCGTCGCGCGCTCTCTGGCGGCTCAAGGAGCAGAACGCCAACCGGCTTACGCACGACGGCGACCTGCTGCTGTCCGCGGACGATTCGCGCTCGCAGGAACGCAACCGCCAGTCGTGCCTGGAACGCCTGCGCGAAATGATCGTCGTGGCGCAGGTCGAACCCAAGCCGCGGCGCAAGACCAAGCCTTCGCGCTCGAGCAAGGAGCGCCGCTTGAACGAGAAGCGCGCGCACAGCGAGAAGAAGCGCACGCGTTCCGGCCCGTTCGAGTAACGCCCGCGTTTCCGAGGCACGCATGCCCGAATTTCCCGACGTCACGATTTACATCGAAGCCCTTGAAGCGCGCGTGCGCGGCCAGAAGTTGGAACGCATCCGCATCGCCAGCCCCTTCCTGATCCGCTCCGTCGAACCGCCCATTTTTGAGGCCGAAAAGAAAACCGTGCTCGGCCTGCGACGCCTGGGCAAGCGCATCGTCTTCGAGCTGGAGGGCGGCCTGTTCCTGATTTTGCACCTGATGATTGCGGGGCGCATGCGCTGGCAGGAGGAGAAGGGCGCGAAGATCCCGGCGAAGCTGGGCCTGGCGGCGTTCGACTTTCCCAACGGCACGCTACTGCTGACCGAAGCGAGTTCGAAGAAGCGCGCTTCGCTGCATCTCGTGCGTGGATCGGAGCTGCTCGCGCGGCATGACCCCGGTGGGCTGGAAGTCTTCGCGTGCTCCGAAAGGGAATTCTCGGAAGCGCTGCGTCGGGAGAACCGCATGCTCAAGCGCGCGCTGGCCGATCCAAAGCTATTCAGTGGCATCGGCAACGCGTACTCGGATGAGATTCTGCACGCGGCGAAGCTTTCTCCCGTCACGCTGACCGGCAAACTGACCGATGCTGAAATCGCGCGGCTCTTTAAGGCGGTCAAAGCCACGCTGATCCACTGGACGGACGAATTGCGGCGCGAGTTCGCGGGGCGCTTTCCAGGCGCGGGCGAGATCACCGCGTTTCGGCCGGGCTTTGCGATGCACGGGCGCTTCGGACAACCTTGCCCCGTCTGTAAAACGAGTGTGCAGCGCATCCGCTATGCCGAGAACGAGACCAACTATTGCCCGCGCTGCCAGACCAAAGGCAAGCTGCTCGCCGACCGTTCGCTTTCGCGCCTGCTGAAAAATGATTGGCCCAAAACGATCGAAGAGTGGGAAGAAGAATAGCGCCGCTTTCGCTCCATGGCGTTCGCCGCAAGGGCGAGTAGCCTCGCTTGCATGACGCAGCCCGCCGCAAATTCCGCTTCGCGCAACGACCTGCTCGCGCAGCCGCTCCAGTTCATGAAGGGCGTGGGGCCGAAGCGCGCGGAGTTGTTTTCGCGCCTGATGCTCGCCACGGTCGCGGACCTGCTGTACTTCTTCCCGATTGAGCACCGCGACCGCGCCAGCGTCACGCCCATCGCCAAGCTGCGCGCCGGCGCGAAGGTCAACGTGCGCGCGAAGCTCATGGATGCGTCGGAGGCCCAGACGCATTCCGGCAAGACCCTCGTGCGCGCGCTCTTGGGCGACGATTCCGGGACCATTGAGGCAACCTGGTGGAATCCGTACATCGCGCGAAAATTTATTCCCAACGCGTGGGGCTTTTTTTCGGGCAAAGTGGTTTCGCAAAAAGGCGGCGGGCGCGCGCTGGCCAGCCCCGAGTTCGAATTTCTCGGCGATGAAGAGGACGACGAGGCCGCGAACAACGATCCGCGGAGCGCGGACTTTGGGCGGCTTGTCCCGGTGTACTCGCTGCGCCCGCGCATGCGCCGGCCCGACGGCACCGAGCCGCCCGAAGTGAAGCTGAACCAGTCGGTGTTGCGCCGGCTGGTCTCCTCGATTCTCGAGATGGGCGCGGCGGAGCGCGTGCCGGACGAACTGCCACCCGAAGTTCGCGAGCGGCGGCATCTGGGTTCCCTGGCCGAATCGTTGCGGCAGATACACTTCCCCGATTCGTGGGACAAGCTGGAGCAGGCGCGGCGGCGGCTCGCGTTTGAGGAACTTTTTGTACTCTCCACCGGCGTAGCCTTGCGGCGTCTCCAGGTCGAGCGCGTGGCGCAGGCGCGGCCGCTGCAACTGACGCCGCCGATTTTGCAACGCATCGAGGCGCGGCTGCCATTTCCGTTCACCGATGCGCAGGCGCGCGTGTTTCGCGAGATCGCCGCGGACCTTTCCGGTGCGCGGCCCATGAACCGATTGCTCCAGGGCGACGTGGGCAGCGGCAAGACCGCGGTCGCCGTCGCGTCGATGCTGCTGGCCGTCGCGCATAAAGGCCAGGCGGTGCTGTTGGCGCCGACGGAAGTGCTGGCCGAGCAACACGCGCGCGTCGTCACGCATCTGCTGGGTGGCTCCAAGGTCAACGTGGGCCTGCTGCGCGGCGGCATGTCGGCGGGCGAGCGCCGCGAATTCTTGCAGGGTCTCGCGCAAGGCGAACTGCACATCGCCATCGGCACGCACGCACTTTTAGAAGAGTCGGTGGTCTTCAAGGACCTCTCGTTGGTGGTGGTCGATGAGCAGCACAAGTTCGGCGTCGAGCAGCGCTCCAAGCTGCGCGGGAAGGGCCGCGCGCCGCACGTGCTCGTGATGACCGCCACGCCGATTCCGCGCTCGCTCAGCCTGACGCTGTATGGCGATCTGGACGTCTCGGTGATCGATGAACTCCCGCCGGGCCGCGGCGAGATCATCACCAAGTGGCTTAAGGAAGCCGACCGCCCCAAGGCTGGCAAATTGATCCTCGACGAAGCGCGCAAAGGCCATGCGACCTACGTGGTCCTCCCGCGCATCGACGGAGAGGACGCCGCGGCGTCGGGCAAGCTTTTTGCCGAGGTGAAGGGCGTCGAGCAGGAAGTGAAGCGCTGGCGCGAGCTGATGCCGACCTTGCGCATTGGGATGCTGCACGGGCGCATGCCTTCCGAAGAAAAGGACCAGGTGCTCGCCGCGCTGCGCGGCGGCAAGCTGGATGTGCTGGTGAGCACACTGGTCGTCGAAGTCGGCGTGGACCTCCCTACCGCGACGATCATGCTGATCGAGAACGCGGAGCGTTTTGGCCTGGCCAGCCTGCACCAGTTGCGCGGGCGCGTCGGGCGCAGTGAGCGCAAGTCGTACTGCCTGTTCTTCGGCAACCCCAACAACGACGAAGGCAAGGAGCGCCTGAAAGCATTCCAGGCGCTGCGCGATGGTTTCCAGATTGCCGAAATGGACTTCAAGCTGCGTGGTCCTGGGCAATTCTTCGGCACCGAGCAGACCGGGCTGCCAGAGTTGCTCGTGGCTGACCTGATCCGCGACCAGCGCCTGCTGGCCGATGCGCGGGAAGACGCCGTGGCACTGGTGCGCGCCGATCCGAAACTGGCCCTGCCCGCGCACACGGGCCTGCGGCGAAAAGTCCGCGAAGTCGTGGGCAAGCGCCTGGGCTTGGTGGATGTCGGATAAGACGAGCGCAGGCGCAAGGAAATCCGGCTTAGCGCATATCCAAACGTTTGCTGACATACGCCAGCAGCGCCGTCGAGAGCAGCTCTTCCGTGCTGAAGCGGACCAGTTCGATATTTTGCTGCGTGCAGACGCTGGCCAGGGTTTCGTTGTGCGCGCGCAGCGCCTTTAAATACGCTTCGGCGATGTAGCTGGCCTGCGCAGTCAGCGTCTGCCCGTTCTCCGCGTCGATGAATTCAATGTTCTCGCGATAGGGGAATTCGAGTTCTTCCGGCGCGAGCACCTGGAACACGATCACTTCCTGGCGGCGCGCGCGCAGGGCTTTCAACAGCGCGAGGATCTTGCCCGTATCGTCGAGCAGGTCGCTGATCACCACCACGAGGCCGCGCTTGCCCAGTCTTTCGGGCAGGCCGAGCAGGCCCTTTTCCGTGTCGGTCGGCCCGTCGGGCTGCGCGCGGTGGAGCATGCCGTAAAGGCTGCGCAGGTGGACGGTGCCGCGGCGCGGCGGAATCAGTTCCGGCTCGCCCGAGCGGAAGACCGCCAGGCCCGTGGCGTCGCCCTGCCCGGTCATCAGGTAGGCGAATGCGGCGGCCAGGGTGCGCGCGTACTCCCACTTTTGAATGCCGCGCACGCGCGCGCCTTCGGGACGCGCGTCGGCTCCGCCGAAGCGCATGCTGCCCGAAGCATCGAGCAGGATGTAGCTGCGCGTGTTCGTGTTCTCTTCGAACTGCTTGATGTAGAGCCGGTCGGTCTTGGCGGCGGCCTTCCAGTCGATGAACTTAAACGGGTCGCCCTTCGCGTATTTGCGGTAGGCCACGAACTCGCTGGAGAACCCGTGGTAGGGCGACTTGTGCAGCCCGATCAGGAAGCCTTCGACAATGTAGCGCGCGACGAGTTCCAGATTGCCCAGCCGCGAGGCGATCTGGGGGTCAAGGAAGCGCGTGTCGCCGTCGAGTTGTTCGCGCGCGAAGCGGGTGGATGAGGCGGCTGCGGAGAGGGCCATGCGTGCATGTTGCCCGGCCAATCGGGCGCGGCAAGTAGAGAGGAAAAGTTGCGCGCGGCGAAGCGGTTAAGCGGAGCTATTCCCTTCCATAAGAAGCGCGCCATTCGCGTTCGAGCGCGTCGAGGCCGGACGCGCCGGTCTTGGCCAGCACGTGCGCGTCGAAGGTGCCGCCGTCCTCATTGAGCACCATGCGCCAGAATTCGGCGCCGCCGATCTTGGCGTTCACGTACGCGCAAAACGCGTAGCCTTCGGCGTAGAAGAGGTCCGGATCCTTTGGATAGTCCTTCATCGTAAGCAATTCCGCGAGCGGGATGAAATCCCTGCTTTGCAGGCGCATGCGCAGGAGCCTCATGTAGCTGTCGTGCCGGAAGTCGGGTTCCATCAGCACCGCGACGCCTTCCTGAATCGCGCGCGGGAGCGTGTCATGCGCGCCGCGCAGGCCCTGGTTCACGATCAGGTGCGTGAGTTCGTGCGGGACCACGGATTTGAGCAGGCGCGGCGAGGTCTGCCACGAAGAAATCATTGGGTCTTTCAAACCTTGCGGGGTCTGGATGTAGCGCGAGACACCGCCGGACCACGCGGGCATGCCGGTGGATTCCGTGTACTCCTCCTGGCTGCGGTGCAGGTAGACCTTGGGCTTGTCCTTCCAGTCGGCCTTGAGGCCGGTGGTTTCCATGATGCGCGTGCGCTGCGCTTCCAACGTGTCGCCCAGCGCCTGCCCGAGCTGGGCATTGTGGTGATAGATGCGGAAGTGGTCGGTCTCGATCGATTCGAACGCCCCGGTGTCGGCTTTGGCGTAGACCGAAGTATCGACGGGCGCGACGTCGAATTGCAGCTTGGCCGCATCGATATTGAGGGCCTTCTCCGTGTCGGCCTGGAGCTGCGCGGCTTCCTTCTCGTCGCCGCGGCGCGGTTCCTGCTTGAGCACGCGGCCGTAATACGTGCACGCGGCGGAGTAGTTGCGCTGGCTCGATTCCACGCGCCCGGCGATGTACAGGGCCTGCCCGTTGCCCGGTGCGAAGGAGAGCAGCCGTTCCAGTTGCGCCCGCGCGTCGGGCACCTTGCCGTTCTGCAGCAGCGAAAGCGTGTGGCGCAGCGACGCCGCGGTGTAGAAGTTCTCCAGCGGCGCGGCCAGCGAGACATCGTACGTGAAGGCCGTTTCAAGCGTGGCCGCGGCTTCCGCGAAGTGGCCCGCGTGATACTGCGTTTCGGCGCGGTGCGCGTAACAGACCGCCAGCGGGGTGGCGACCAAATCGCGGGCGTCGGGACTGCGGGTGAGCGCGGCTTCAAACTTGGAGATCGCTTCTTCAATTTTCCCCTGCGTTAGAAGCTGCTCGCCTTCCTTGGCGAGCACGTCGAGCCCTTTGCGGCCCGCTTCGACCTGTTCCAGCGCGCCGCGCGCGGCAACTGCGTCTGCGCCGTTCGGCACGAGTTTGATCGCGCGTTCGAAGTACTGCTTGGCCTCGCTAAGCCGGTTGGATTCCTGAAGGTGCTTGGCGTAGGCGACGCAAGCTTCGGCGAGCGCGGCTTTCACGTCATCCGACTTGGGGTCTTTCGCGCGCGCGGCTTCGAGCTGCTCGATAGCCGGGACGAAGCGCCCGCGGGCGAGCATCTCCTTGGCGACGTCTTCGGTGTACTCGGCGTTGGACTGCTTTTCGACGCTTTCGACCTGCTCTTTGCGCAGGCGCAGCGTGCCGTAGGGCATGCGCACGACGACGAAGTCGCCTTCTTCCGAAACCACTTCGCCATGGAGCGTCTGGCCATTGGTGAGGTGGATCAGGTCGGCGCGCACGTCGGGTGTAAAAAGGAAAGCCACGGCGAGAGCGGCAAGCAGGCCGACTTTGTTTAGCTCAAACCGCATCAAGGCACCTGTGCGTGGAACAGCGCTAACGCTCATCCATCATACCTTACACACGGGGCCTGCGCGCGGGGTCATCGATTAGGAAACCGACATAATCGGCCGCGCGTGGGGAAGGCCCACAAATGGGACCCGGTTGGCGACGCCGTAGCTGCCTCAAAGCCACGAAAAAATGTGCACGTAGGTGCATTGAGCCCCATAAAATGTACCACGCTGCGTTGCGAAGCCAGCCAAGTGGCCTTCTACTGCTCGCTTGCGGAGAACGGGCGTCCAATACCTCGCGAAAAAATGTGCACGTAGGTGCAGAAGAGCGGCTCTAGGAAGCACAACACGCAGGGGAACCCAAGCCGAAACCGGAGCGATTACATAGGACGTGAAAGAATATGCACCGAGGTGCATTGACGCCGTGCGAAATTCTCAAAAAGTCTGCACGTATGTGCAATTCTTTGGGTTTGAGAAACGAGCCGAACGACGAAAAAAGGAGTCAAAGAGCTGTCCGCCAGCCTTACGGCGGGTACGACTATACAGGCTGTAATGGTATACTAATAGAGTGAGGTTGTCAAGGGGCATTCCCTTATTTCTAAAACTTACTCGCTGACTCTTGCGTTAAAGCCTTGTAGAGACCTGAATGGCCGATTGGGGGGCTCAAGAGTCTTGGAGGATTAAGTCGAAATACAAGTATTCCATGTGTTGCTGCAAACAAGGAAAGTGAGGAGCCGGGGCTGATGGGGAAGGATACCAAGGAATGCAAAGGAAGGCGTGGAAGGACGCCGGAATTAAACCAGGAAATCAACGCATGATGTTTCCATTTAGTGGGCAAATCGAAATTCCACCAATTTCGCCAGAGGAGGTTGGTGGAATATTATCAAAATTTGAATCGGCTCTATATTCTGAAAAGGCGACTTCGGTGTCGCGGGAGGGAAACAAGCTCTTATTTCGCGCTGGGATTTTCAGATTGGTTCCAAACTGGAACGTCCTTTTGCCTGTCCATCGCGGAGAAATTGAAGTGTTTCCCGGAGTCTGCTCAATAGTTAAATATAAGTTTTCATTTTTTGAGCTGTTTATCGTTTCTTTCATATTATCTGTATTTCTGGGTGTCTTTATTTGGATAAGTAGCCAATCTCTAGTCATGGTGATCGGGTTTGTCCTGCCTGCTTGGCTGTTTCTCTTTGGGGTTAACGTTCTTATAGCGTGCGACCGACTCCCGCGATTTGTTTCAAAAACTTGCAAACAGTAATTTGACAGAGTGTGCCATCGGCGCGCACGCACGCCAGTGAGGGGCATCCGTCGGCGCGCTTTTTGAGTTCGATGGTGAGGGCGGTCATAGGTTGTGCTCGCGTGGATCGGTAGACGTCGAGGACGCGGCGGGTTCAGCCTCTTTTGACTGCCTGCGCCACCTTTGAAAAAGCACAGCCAGCACGCCGCCGAATCCTGTCAGAACAATCAAGCCCCAGGGAATAGGCTCGCCTCTGCCGACTGCGATCGAGAGCGTGACGTAAAGTTCTGCGCCGACCCCCAAGAGCACCAAAATTATGGAACCGAATGTGCGCTTGTTGAAGGTGAAGCAGAGTCCGCCGCAGAAGACACCGCCAAACCCGATGCCGGTGCAAAAAAGAACCCAAAGCACGATCGACAGCATAGTTGGTGTGGGATCTGAACCAACGAAGATCCCCATCAGCATCATGCCGACCAACGCAGCGCCGTACGCCCCCACGAACGCCATGGCCACCGCGGCTAGGTAGCTGAGCCAGCCTTTGATTTGGATATCGCCGATGGGGTTCCACATAAACACATTCCTTAAACCGATCATATTAAACCCAAGGCAAGCGCAGGGGCGCGAATGATTCTGACCGCGGCCAGCGAAGCCGACCTTAAGTTATTTATTGACTCCTTCCTAAAGCACATACGCTTGCCTCGCCAGAATCGAGGCCGCTTCAAACCTGCGCTTGGGGAAAGGGTCCGCGTATGCCGCGCTATGAGTTTTCGGAAGGGACTTCGAATAAATATTGGGAGATCACGCTCAAGGGCACCGACGTCATCACGCATTACGGGCGCATTGGGTCGGCGGGGCAGTCGACGACCAAACCGTTTAAGAGCGCCGAAGAAGCGCAGAAGGCGTACGACAAACTGATCGCGTCGAAACTGAAAGAAGGCTACGTCGAAGCAAGCGGCGGGGCTGGGAAGGAAGGCGGTGGGGCGGGAGCCGCCAAAGAAGGCGGCGCACTGGCAAAGCCCTCAGCGAAAGGGCAGGCCGAGAAATCCGAAAGCCCGCCGAAGGATTCCGGCGAGGGCGGCGCGCTGATCGAGCGGCTGGATCGCTGGTTAAAAGAAGCGCGGCCGACCTATTACGGGAACTTGAAGCCCGGCGCGAGCGCGGCGGAGGTTGCGAAATTCGAGCAGCAGCTCGGCGAGAAATTGCCGCCGGCGCTGAAGGCGCTTTTTATGTGGAAGAGCGCGGACCAGAAGGCGCCGGATGAGCGCTTCATCGACAACTGGAGCTTGATGAGCCTGGAGCAGGCGTCCAGGACGTGGACGACGCTGAACGAATTGAAAGAAGCCGGCGATTTTGACGACAATGGCGAGGACTGGTGGAGCGAGGCGTGGGTTCCGTTCCTCGAGAATGGCAGCGGCGACAATCTGTGCGTCGACGTGAAGGGGGCGGTGGCGAAGAAAGGCAGCGTGCTCCCCTTCAACCACGATTACGAAGACCGCGAAGTGCAGTACGCGAGCCTCGACAAAATGCTCGAGGAAATGTTGAAGTGGGCGGAGAAGGGAAATTGGGATATCGACGACGACGGGCTGGCGAACTTTGGCAGGGAGTTTACGCCCAGCGAAGAGGCGCGGCGCGGCAAAGAGAAGAAGCCTGAGCCCGCCAAGCCCAAGGCCGAGCCAAAGCCCGCTGTGGAGAATTCCGATCCCAAGACGAAGATCACGCAACTCCTGGAACTGCCCGAATCGGACGTGAGCTGGAATTTCAACTGCGACGTGAGCCCCGACGGGCAGCACACGGTCTACAAGATCGAGGACAAGGCAGGCGCGGTTCTATACATCGATGGAAAGAAGACGCCCAAATACGAAAACGCGCTGGGGCCCTGGTTTGACGACGCGAGCGGGACCCTGGTCTTTCGCGAAGGCGCAAAGGGCAAGTGGCGCTGGCATATCGGGGCGGAGATCGAAGCGCCGTTTGTGCGCAGCCAGAATCCGGTCTTTTCGGCGGATAGAAAGAAGCACTGCTACGCAGTGATGAAGGGCAAGCAGTGGTATTTGTGCATCAATGGCGAGATGCAGAAAGAATCCTTCGACGGGATCTACGATCCACTTTGGAGTCCCGACGGCACGAAGCTCGCGTTTAAGGCCGAGGCCGGCAGCAAAAAATTCGTGGTGAACGATGGCGTGCGCGGGCCGGACGTGCTCGACCCGATGAATTTGGTCTACAGCCCGGACGAGACGAAGTTGGCGTATGGCATTCGTGCGAATCAGCCCATTTTGCAGTACCACGTGGTGTGCGGGGATTTCACGAGCGAGAAGTTGAACGGCTACGGCACGCCGGGCTTTACGCCCGGCAACGAATTGTATTATCCATACAGTTCGCTGCGCGATCACGGCTACCATGTGGGCGCGAAGACGTACGCGACGGAGCGTTCGGTGGTGCAGATTTTGTTCAAGGTAGATAGCACGCTGGCCGGGCAGATTGAATTCGGCAGCGGCGAAGGCGGTCGCGGGTCGTTCCTGGTCCGCGCGAACCAGAAGCCGGAGAAAATACCGCATTACCACGCCGCGTTTTTTGCCGCGCCGGACGTGTTCGCGATTGTCGGCGACCGGATGACATCGCAGCAGGCGATGGTGGCGCTAGTGTCTCGGATGGTGGCGTGGGTGAACGGGCGCGAGTCGGTGGAGTTCGATTACATCAAGCATCCGCGGTTGCGCGCGGACAAGCGCGCGCTGGAGTTTTCGGCGCTGCGCGGGCGCGAATTGTTCTGGGTCGAGGTGGAGTTTTAGGCGCGTTACTCGCCTGCGGCGTCGCCGGCCGGGGCGCTCGTCGCGGGCAGTGCGGTGGATGAACCGTTGCCGGCGTTCTTAATGGCTTCGCGGCGCTCGGATTTTGTGCGCATATGCAGGACCGCACAGTTGGGGCAGACGACTTCGGCCTGACGGGAAGCCGTCGGGCGCCACGTGGGCGGAAGCGCTTCGCCACACTGTTTGCACTTGTGCTGGTACATGGGTGAGGCCCCCTCGCGATGCTGCCTATCTCGATGATGACGACGTAAAGTGATAGTGATTAGAATGATAGAAGTAAACGGAAAAATTTTGGCGCGAATTAGTTCTTAGGGTTGGATTCCATCGAGCCGCGCAATTTTCGATAGGGCGCGGTCACGTCGAACCAGACTTCCGAGCCGTCTTCGCAGAGCAACACATCGCAGACGCGGTCGGGGGCTTCCACCAGACGCTGCGATTTAAATTTCTTCCCCAGCACGGTGAGCAGGTCGTATTCCTCGTCGGTGCGCGTGACGAGGTACGGCGCGGCCTGCGTGCCATCGCCGCTTTTGCGCTGGGCGCGGAGCAGCAGGCTGCCGATGTCGGCTTCCATCTTCGCGGTCTGCTCGTCACCCTGCTTCTTGGCCACGAAGCTTAGCGTGTAGTGCACGTTCGCGGTGATCAGGTAGGACGGCATCATGTCCTGGAAGAGCTGGCGCGCGGCTTCCCAGTGCTCCTTTTTGCAAAGTTCGGCGAGGGCCAGGTGGTCGGTTGCGTACGGTTCATATTCCGGCGCGGCGATGACCATCGCGCGCAACGCCAGGAAGTTCTCCGGCGAAGGGTCCTGCAGAAATTTGATAAACGCCTGAACGAACGCTTCGTCCATACCCGGCTCCTCTACCCCTTAACCATACCGCAAGTCCTGGGGAAAACGCTACTCCAAGCTGGGGGCCGGGTTAGGTTGGACGGGTGGACGCGGAAAAGAGAAAAAATCATGCTTTACGTGCGCGCGCTGTGACAATATGATACATTGTAACAAAATGTCACAGCCGGGCGGCGGTGACCCCTCTTGGAGATCCACGGAACATGAGCACGGAAAAGCTTCGAGTCGTACAGGTTGGCGCCGGTGGGCGCGGGAGCACGCACCTTCAGGCGATGACCGAATGCGGAGCGGTCGACCTCGTTGCGATCAGCGAACTCGACGAAAAGAAACTCAAGGAAGCCGGCGAGAAATATGGCGTCAAGAAGTTGTACAGCGATATGTCGGAGATGATTAAGAAGGAGAATCCGGATTTCGTCAACATTGTCACCCCGCCGACGCTGCGCCTGTCGATCGTTGAACCGGCGATCAAAGCCGGCGCCAAGGCCATCGGCATTGAAAAACCGATCGCGCTGACGCCCAGTGAATCCCGCAAGCTGGTCGCGTTGGGCAAGGATCGCCTGATCACCGTCAACACGCAGTATCAGTGGAAGCCGCACTGGCAGAAGATCTGGAGCCTGCTGGCCGAGAAGGCGATCGGCGACATTCGCGTGATCCGCGCGAGCACGCGAGCCAACGTCCTCGAGCAGGGTCCGCACGTCCTGGACCTGGCGCTCAAGGCGGCTTCGATCAGCGGCCTGCCGGACCCGGAATGGGTGCTCGGCAACTGCCACGGTGTGGAACGCTTTGGCAAGACCCCGGTTCCCGCCGACACCAGCGCGACGATTGGATTGGGCGACGCGCGCCTGTTCATCAACCACGGGCCGAGTGCGCCAGCGGTGCCGGGCGAAAGTGTGATCTGGTTCCACATCCAGGTCGAAATCATCGGCAGCAAGGGCAAGATCTGGGTGACGCTGAATCAGAACGGCTCGATGTGGCGCGACGGGAAGTTCGAGGAGATCTCGACGAACTGGGGCCGCAACGACGGCGAAGCGCAGCGCGGCCTGTTCGTGGCGGTGCGCGACCACCTGAAGGGCGGCGATTGGCGCAAATTCCCCACGCGCATCGACGTCGCGGGCAAGATCAGCGACATCATGTTCGCGGTGTACGCGTCGGCGCTGGGCGGCGGCCGCATCAAGCTGCCGTGCGAGCTGCCGGACGACGTGGTCACGCGCCTCGAAAATCTGCCGCAGTAAAAGGATTGATGCGGTGCAACGAACAACGGGAGGCTGGCGACGGCCTCCCGTTGTTTTTCAGAGCTTCACGCCGAGCGCTATCAGCGCCTTCTCTGCGGCTTCGGCCCAGCCTCGGTTGGCGAGCGGACTGGCCGGGCTGGGGTGGGGGATGCGTCCAAAGCTCGGCGCGGGCGTTACATTGGCGAGCGCTTCGCGCGCGCGTTGCTCGGCAAAATTGCCAACGCCAACAACCATTTTAGGTTGGAGGTGAGCGATGGTGCGGCGCAGGGCTTCATCGCACAATTCAAAGAGTGCTTCGCGTTCCTTTGGCGGCAATTTATCGGGCGTGATGTTGGAGCCGCTCTCGCCCATGAAGACGAGCGGGCAATAATTCACCACGAAAAAGCGCGCGAAGAACTTTTCCGGCGTCACGAAGCGTGCCTGCGCCCAGCCCCACAAACGCTGACCGCTGACTTCGCTGCGCGTGCAAGCAAAACCGGTGATCGGGCGTTTGGGATGCTCCTTGGGCGGCTTGGAGACGGGCGCTTCGACGCCGATCCAGTCCTTCACCAGGCGCACTTCGCCAAACGGCACGCCCGTCTGCGCCATACCGAACGGTCCGGGATTCATGCCCAGAAACACGGCCTCTTTGGGCGCGGAGCCGAAGCGCTGGACGTATTGCGCGTGCGGCGCGCGCGCATAATCGAGCGGATTGTAGACGAACGTAACGGGCGCAGCGAAGCGCAGCGCTTTAAGCGCGCGGGTCAAGTCATCGGCGATTTTGAGCAGCGGCATGCGGCGCTTATCGGGTGAAGTTGGCGCAGTGGCAAGCGCAGGAAGGCTGTCGGCGCGGCCCTGCGGCATCTACTGGAATTGGCTTATGGATATCGTTTTCGCCTCTAGGACAAAAGTGGATCGCATGGAGAATTGGCTCGGATGGAGCATGTTGGCAGACTTGGATCGAACGACAGGAATGGGAGTTAGGTCATGAGCGGCGAAGGTGAATCACGAGCGATTGCCTGTCCGGAATGCGGCACGCAAATCGACGTCAAAGACATTCTATATCGCCAGGTTGAAGATGAGCTTCGAAAGGCGTTTAACAAGCAGCTTGCGGATGAGAAGAGGAAGTACGAGGCCCAAGGCAAAATTCTTGAGGAACAACGCCAGTCGGTGGAGAACGAACGAACGCGGCTTCAGGAAAGCATCCAAGATGGAATCGCGAAACGGCTGGCCGCGGAAAAAAACGCATTGAAAGATCAAATCCGCAAAGAAATCGTAGCCGAAAAGACAGATGAACTCAG
>Ga0265314_10000692_pt1 | contig 40918 bp, 34 predicted proteins | sample 4126metaG_FD_203106 | JGI IMG/M metagenome (GOLD analysis project Ga0265314, IMG submission 203106) | Rhizosphere microbial communities from Carex aquatilis grown in University of Washington, Seatle, WA, United States - 4-1-26 metaG | ecosystem: Host-associated > Plants > Roots > Rhizosphere >...
GCGGGTTGTTGTTTCACAGGTTGGTGGAGCAAGCCCTGGCGATAGGTCCGGTTCGCTGCCGCCAACTGGTCGGTGGTACCGCTCCGAAGGGATTCGGCCTAGGGGAATCAAGTTAATAGCCCCATTACGATAAATGGCGACGTTGTGTTTTGCCGCGAAGCCTACCTAGAGGCCGAAGGCCTGCTGAAACACTTGGAGAATGTGGGCCCGGTCTTGGGTGAGTTTCTGAAAATTGCGGACGTACTACGCGTGGAGGTGCACGGCGCCAACCCGAGCCTCGCGAAGCTCAAGGGACCGTTGGGGAATCTCAATCCCGAGTGGTTCGTGTTCGAGTGCGGCGTAGTCAAGTGACTACGCGGCAGCGTGTCCCGCCGGTTAAAGTAAACCCCAAAGCGGTCTATTGCTCCGACCGTCTGCCTGGAACCGGAAGCGCTGTAGAGAGGGCTGGACCGACACAGGCCTTGGGAGTGTTTTTGTGAACGCAGAAAAGCCCTCTCCCGTTCAAAACGGAAGAGGGCCCGGTTGACTCGGAACAAGTTGCTTAGTTTTGAACCCGTCCTCGATAAAACGGGTTCAAGAATGCCTTGGTTTTTCCACTCGCTTGATCGAACACCTCTAGGGTCGGGAAACAAGGATCCGGAGGAGTGCCTCGCTTATTCTCAAAAATGAGGAGTGGCCGGACTGAGACTCGCCGTCCCGCAACGTCCGACAGCGTATCGGTTGTCGGCAACGCGACTGGCAAGTCTAGGAACCCTGCCTCGCCCTGCTTCAGAGTGACATCTGAGGATGTCAGCACCGTTCCGTCCGCGTCCACGAAGGAAAGGTGCGCTCGGCACGGGCCAGGTGGCAGCCGAGTGGATCCGCCAACCCCCGCATTCACCAGATTGATCCGAGCCGTCTGGCCGGGGAGCAACCCAATGAGACCGAACGCTGGCGGATCAGGCTGGGGATTGAACCCGTGGATAACCCCCGGATTGATGATGCCAACGCTCACCAGAGTGTCTCCCGTCTCATTATCGAAGATCTCGGCGGACACAACGCAAGGATCCGGTGGCGTGAGACCAAGCCTTGAATCGCTTACGACGCGGAACACCGGCCGAACTTCCGAACGGAGTAAGGTCCGCGCGGTCGCCACACCGCCCTCCGTGATGCCATTGCCATCAAGATCCAAGTGAACCGATGCACCCGCCTTGAGGACTTGTGTCAAGGTTGCGCCCACGGCGTTGCCTTGTCCGTCCACGAAGCCGAGTTCGACCCGGCAAGGTCCAGGCGGGAATCCGTCCGGGTTGAGCGTACCTTGGTTAGCAATGCTTAAACGCAGTGTTTCTCCGGGATTCAAGCCCAACATCCCGAAGCCAGGAGGATCGGGCTGCGGATTGAAGGCCCGGGCGGGAACGAGCGCCAGGAGGCTGGCGGCGGCGATAATCGCCGTGGTCATTTTCATAAATGATGTCTTTCTGTGTAGCTGGCTAGCGAAAGCAAGCTATAGGTTAATGATTAGCGGCTCTGCGGATTAATCTTAGCTGGCTCGGTCATAGCAGCCGGGGTGCCATTATCGGAATTGAGGCTTTAAGCCACAGGTGCAGACCGTGGCGGGATCTCAACTGTTAGGCATGGCGCTCAGGATCCAGTGTAATCCGCTAATGGCGCTTACGCTCCCTTGGGGAACGGCAGATTCTGGCATTCCCGCGGCGCTCCGAGCACAACAGCATCGCCACCGGGAAAGCTGAAAACTCAAGTTCTGCGACGGGGCATTCGAGAACTCGTTCTGTCACGATCCGCAGGTCCGTAAATGCTGCGTTGCTGCTGAGCGCAATGTTCTTTCGGTTTTTCAGCCTCGCGGTTTCAGATACGGCAAGGTCCAAGGTTTACGGTAGTTTACGCTGACAAGCTTGTCCGCCTCTTTGTCACCTACCACTCGCTCGTTTGCATGGTCCCAGACAATCTTCCGGCCTGAGCGCAACGACAGATTCCCCAGGTGCGCAACCGTCGAGACGTGATGTCCCACCTCGAGGTTCTCCACCGATTGCTGCCGCGACTTCACGCAATCCAAGAAATGCCGGACATGCGCCGGTCGAGGATCGGTTCCACCGGGGAACTTTTTGGGCTCCAGGCTGTCCTTGGTTGGCTCGCGCAGGATTTGGGTGCCTTCGTCGTTGATCACCAGCGTGCCTTCGGTGCCGGTGAACGACATGCCCCAAGGGCGATTGTTCAGGCCTAGTCCGACCCCGACTTTGTGTTCCCACACCAGGGTGTAGCTCGGGAATTCATACACCGTGATCTGCGTGTCCGGGGTTTCGGAATTGTCCTGGAGGACGTATTTGCCCCCGCTGGACATCACCGATTTAGGCGGTTCGGGGCCCATGCCCCACAGCAGCACTTGGATCAGGTGCACTCCCCAATCGGTCATTAGGCCGCCGGCGTAATCCCAGAACCACCGGAAGTTAAAATGAAAGCGATTCGGATTGAATGGCCGCTTAGGGGCGGGGCCCAGCCACATCTCATAATCAACGCCTGCGGGCGGCGTGCCATCCGGTGGACTTCCAATGGGCTTGATCCAGTCCAGGTAAGCCCACGCCCGCACCAGACCCACTTTGCCGAGTTTGCCCGACTGAACAAACTCCACCGCCTCCCGATAGGTGGGGCTGCTCCGCCGATGCGCCCCCATTTGAGCGATTCGGTTGTGGCGCTTGGCCCCTTCAATCATCGCGCGTCCCTCGGCAATGCTCGTCGCGAGCGGCTTCTCTACATAGACGTCCTTGCCCGCTTGGAAAGCGGAAATCGTGGGCAGGGCGTGCCAATGGTCAGGCGTAGCCACCAGCACGATGTCCACGTCTTTACGTTCCAGCACGCGCCGGAAATCCTTCACGCTGTCGGGGGTTGTGCTTCGCTTCTCCTGCACCAGTTTGGCGGTCTCGGCTAACTGCTTATCGTCGATATCGCAGATCACCGGACAATCCACCTCTGGGTTTAGGAAGAATGTCGCCAGATCCCCTTTCCCCATCCCTCCGCAACCAATCACACCCAGGCGAACCTTCTCGCTCGAGGCAACCGCGCGCCCACCGAACGGGACGACCAAACCCCCGAGCAGAGGCAATCCAGCGGCCGCGACGCTGGACCGTCGGACGAACTGACGGCGTGAAATCGGATTCATGGAAAAGAGTGTATAGCCGCAATGGGCCCCGAACTCAACATCTCGAATTTCACCAACCCTCCCCTCCTCTGAACTCCGCGCTTAATCGTAATCTGTCCCTGAATCCTCCTCCCAATGCTTTTCCCGCTCGTAATCTTCTTCCTCGCGAGCCCGGAGTATGTTCTGAGCTTCGTTGAGAAGACAAAGCTCACACTCTCCAACATTTTCGGTTGTCTTGCCAACCAACCGCCCAGGGTGCTCTACTGAATCGGATCATGAGAAATAGGCCCCGATTCTCAGCGCGCCTCCGCCGCCTTTGCCATCCAGTGGTCGTCGCGGTTTTCGCCTGGTGCTGGGCTGGCGCCACGCATGCCCAGGACCAACCCACGGCGGCCTCCCCGATCACCAACGGCCTCGTGGTTTACCTGAACTTCGACAACAACCTCAGCGCGGCCGGCGGCACCTCGGTCAATGGCGCTGTGTATCGAAGCGGCTCCGGCCAACCCCCGCGGTTTGTCTCCGCCGTGATCGGCCAGGGCGTCAGCTTCGCCAACACGCCCACGAGCGGGCAGCCCGATGATTGGGCGGTGGTCTTGGGACACCTGGAATCGGTTTATTCCAATGACTTCAGCGTCTCGCTGTGGGAGCGAACCAGTACCAGTGGCGACGGCGCCCTTATCGGTAATAAAGACTGGAGTGTCGGCACCAACATCGGCTGGGTCATCTCAAGCCTTGAGGCTAAGAATGTTAATTGGAATACCCTCGGTGGAACTCGGCGCGACATTGGCCTCAACCCTCCCTTCTCTGATGGCCAGTGGCATCTTGTGACCGTGACCTTTGATCGGTCAGCCAACCAGGTGACCTGCTACATGGACGGTGTACCGGCTAACACCAGCAGCATCGGCGCCTCGGGCTTCTCCTCCCTCAACGGCGGGCTCAACACCTTGGTTGGTAGCAGCGGCAACGGGAGCTACTCTGCCTCCGGCGACCTCGACGACCTCGGCATCTGGGCCCGGGTCCTGACCCCTGGCGAAGTCGCATCGATTTACGGCGCGGGCCTGCAAGGCCGCCCGCTGGTCAGCGTCTTCTCCGGGGTCGCCCCGACCATCCTCACGAACCCCGTGAACGCTACGGTCACGGCTGGACGCTCTGCCAGCTTCAGCGTAGCAGCCTCTGGCCCCGGACCATTCACTTTCCAGTGGCGGCTCAACGGAACCAATCTTGCGCGTGCCACCAACGCCACCCTTTCCATCCCCAGCGTCAGCCTTGCGAACCAGGGCATCTATACCGTCATGGTCGGTAACGGCTCGGGTGCCGTGATCAGCACCGGCGCCCAGCTCACGGTCTATGAACTGTCCGCAACCGGCCAATGGGATTTCGATTTCAGCGACCTCCGTGCCACCGTTGGCGCCGATCTGGAGGATCTCAACGGCCCTGATCTCACGGCCTCTTTTCTGGCCGCCGACCTTGGTGGCAGAACCGCCCGCGTCCTGAACTTGGCGGCTGGCTCCTCCGGGGAAGGTTTCTACCTCCGGCACCGGGCCAAACCGAATGGGGGCGGCAACTTCGTTAACCAATACACGCTGCTCTTGGATGTCATGCTCGCCCCGTGGAACGGCCCGTGGACCTTCCCGATCTTCCAAATGGATCCATTCAATCCGCAGAGCGGCGGACCGGCGTTTTACCTCGGCGCCGAGGGTGTTCTCTCGAACGAGGCTGGACTAGGTGCGGACGGCCAGTCCCATGGCAGTTTGGACCCTGGTCTTTGGTACCGGATCGCTTTCGCCGTCGACCTAACAGCGCCGGCTGGACAGCAACTTACCAAGTATCTCAACGGTGCCAAGGTTGGCAGCCAATCGTTGACTGGCGGTTTCGACGGCGGCTTCGCTTTGGGACCAACCGCCCGGCTTTTCGCCGCTTCTTCGAATTCCGGTTCGTTCCGCCCCGCCATCCTCGTCAACAGTGTCCAGTTCATTAACAGTTGGCTTCCTCCAGAGGCCATAGGGGCGTTCGGCAGCCCCGCGGCCGAGGGACTGCCACCCGGGGATAACGCGATTCTCGTGACCATTGACAACAGCTCGGTTCCACTCACCCTGCGGTGGACGGGGCCGACCGGCCAATACCAAGTGGAGCAGACCGCGAGTCTTTCCGCGCCTTCCTGGCGGCCCCTTGGCGCTCTTGGCACCAACCGCACCTTGCAGCTCCCGCCCGGGGCTCTGGTCAGCTATTACCGCGTGAGTTCGCCCGCTCCAGAGATAGCGGTGGGGCAGTTGCCTCAGGGCGAGCAGTCGGTCCCCACGAAACAGATTCTCCACGCGGCCGGACAACAACTCCAGTTCTCCGGGCGACCGGTGGACTTGGTGCTCTCGCCAGACGGTCGCTCCGTTTACGTCAAAAACATCAACAATTTGCTGGTGGTGGATGCCGGCTCGTGGCGGCTCCGCCAGACCCTAACCTATCCCGGCAGCGGCGCCTCTTTGCACGGCATCGCTGTCAGTCCCGACGGCTCGCATGTCTACGTCACGGGTGCGGGAACCGAACTCTACGACTGGACCGTGGGTTCAAGCGGCACCCTGGCTTTCTCTCGCACAGTCAATTCAGGCGGCTCGGATCCGTGCGGCCTCGCAATCTCTACCGACGGCACCAAGGCCTACGTCTGTCTCTCCATCAACAACCAGCTCGCGGTCGTTTCCCTCTCCGGAGGCGGCCCCACGAAGCGGATCAAGGTTGGAATCGCCCCGTGGGATGTGGTGCTTTCGCCCGATGGCAACACCGCCTACGTTTCGGATTGGGGTGGACGTTTCCCTGCTAACGGAGATCTCACCGCTCCTTCTGCTGGCACTCCGGTGGTGGTGGATGACCGAGGCGTAGGCGCCAGCGGTGCGGTCTCTTTTGTGGATCTCGCGATTGGCGTCGAGCGGACTCAGGTCGCAACCGGACTCCATCCTTCGGACATTGAGTTGAGCGCTGATGGTGCCACGCTCTTCGTTGCCAACGCCAACTCCGACACTGTCAGCGTCGTGGACACGACGACCGAGGCGGTGAGAGAAACCATCCTGGTGCGGCCAGACCCAACCTTCTCTTACGGCAGCGCAGCCGATGGCTTGGCATTGAGCCGCGACGGAAAAACGCTGTTTGTGGCGGCGGCCGGCAACAATGCGATCGCCTTTGTTGAATTGCCCACAGTCACCCATACCAACAGCATCGTGCGCGGCTTCCTGCCTACCGATTGGTATCCCGGCGCCGTTGTGGCCGACGCACAGAATCTCTATGTGGCCAATGTCAAAGGCCTCGGCACACGTTACGGCCAGCCCACGGTCACCAGTTGGCAGATCGGCGCACACCTGGGCACCGCTAACAAGATTCCGTTTCCCTCCTCCGACGCTCTCTCGAAGTACACAGCCCAGGTTTTTGAGAACGGGCGGATTCAGGAAATCAAGGACAGCCAGACCCCGCCAGACTCAGCTCCGAAACCCGTTCCCGTGCCCAAGCACGTTGGCGAGCCGTCGGTGTTCCAACACGTTCTCTACATCCTGAAGGAGAACAAGACCTACGACCAAGTGCTCGGGGACCTACCCCAAGGCAATGGCAACGCCAGCCTCTGCATTTATCCGCGCTTCGTTTCCCCTAACCATCATGCTCTGGCTGAGCAATACGTCCTCCTCGACAATTATTACTGTAACGGTGTCAACTCTGCGGACGGCCATTCCTGGGCGACCGAAGGCAACAACACCGATCACTTGGAAAAATCCTTCGGCGGCTTCAGCCGTAGCGCCACTTTCGGCGATGATCCTCTCACGTACTCCTCTACCGGTTTTATCTGGAACAACGTTCTGCGCCACGGCCTAACCTTTCGGAACTACGGAGAAATGGACTATGCCTCCACTTCGCCCAGCGCCTCCTGGTCCCAGATCTACACCGACTTTCTCTCACATAAGGGGGCCATCCGCTACGTGCAGAACATCGGGATCAAATCCCTCCTCCCCTACAGTTCCACCAATGTGCCCGGCTGGAACTTGGGGATCCCTGATGTGGTGCGCGCCGATGGGTTTATCAAAGAGCTCAGTGCCGCGCAGGCCGCCGGCATCTGGGCCTCTTTCCACCTCCTCTATATCTCCAATGACCATACCGGCGGCCCGCCGTCGCCACGCGCGCAGGTGGCCGACAACGACCTGGCCTTGGGCCGCGTAGTCGATGCGGTCACTCACAGCATTTTCGCTAGCAACACCGTCATCATCGTCAACGAGGACGACCCGCAGAGCGGTTATGATCACGTAGACGCACACCGCTCTCTCTGCCTGGTGATCAGTCCCTACACTAAACGAGGCAAGGTCATCAGTACCTTCTATAATCAGGCCGGCGCCCTTCACACCATGGAGCAAATCCTCGGTCTCCCCCCTATGAACCAGCTTGATGCCATGGCGCCTCTGATGTTCGAATGCTTCACTGGCACGCCGGATTTCGCTCCTTTTACTGCCCTGACCAACAACGTGCCGCTCACCGAAGGCACCATTGCGAGTGCAAATCCCACCAGGAAAGAGCGCTACTGGGCCAAGCGCATCCGCAAGATGGACTTCAGTCATCCCGACCGGATCAACGAGGACGTCTTCAACCGGTACATCTGGTTTACCATCAAAGGAAACGCGCGCTATCCTTCGGAATTCGTTGGCGGCCACGGAAAAGGCCTTAAACAGCTCGGCCTCCTCCTCGATAAAAACGCTAGAGATAATGACGATTGACCCTAACCACTCTAGCTGCGTTTCCGCGCATCACTGGTGAAGTCGCCAACGCGGAATTCACTGCCGGACATACAGAGACAGATCTCGTTAGCGCTGCGTAGCTTCGCTAACAAAGAGTAGCCCCGCGGTTAACAGGCAGCTTGGGCGATCGCCATATCCTGCTTCCTCATGCTTGATCTTCCGCGGCCCCTGGCGCTGCTCTCCTCGCGCTCAGCTTGATCCAGGCAGGCCGTTAGCTTATTCGCAACGTCCCCTACGTGAGGCTCTTCACCTATCTGCAAGTGGTCGCAAGACAGGTCCTCGACACTGAACTCCCCGGTAAGCAAATCGCCCCAACCGTCAGTCTTTCCAGGATCGAAGTCAAAACCCTTTGGACCTGCCGATGACCGTACGAGGAGAGTCCTCCCGGAATAGGGTGTTCCTCTATAGGCTCTCAAAAGGTGCTCCATGAAAGCTGCCTTGGGCAATCCGAGGTCGTCGCTTTCAATAGGGCCCGTGGCGACGGCGCGATTGAGCCTCTGCAATCTCGAGCGTCGCACTTTCCGCACGCCCAGGCTCCGTTGTAGCTTCCGGACGATATAGGCGGGACCGTGCAGCAAGGTTTCATGAGCGTGATAGAACCACCTTCTTAGCCAGCGCAGCGGCAAAGGCTTACATCCGGGACGATACGTCGCGTCAATCATCGCCAAGAGTGTGACTTCCTCCCCCTCCGAAACCAATCGACTCGCCACTTCGAATGCCAGAACCCCCCCGAAGCAAAAGCCCGAGAGGCAGTATGGTCCGTGAGGCTGCGCAGCTCGAATCATGGGCAGACAGCGCAGCGCCAAGGCCTCAATTGTGGTCTCCAGCCGATGCTGTCCGTGCCAGACAGCCAGCTCCCGGTCAAAGGGACACACGATTCCGTATACCGCTCGCTCTGAACCCAGGTGTTTGGCTAGCAGTCGGCCTGAGGACGGGAATTGAAGACAGAACAGCGGTGTTTTGGCTTGGGGTGGAGGCGCGGCAAAAACCAAGTGCGTGGGTCGGTCAGAGTCCGTCCCGGCGATCAAAAGTTCGGCATACTCATCGACGGTAGGAGCCTGGAAAATCGAGGCGACCGGCACTCGGCGCCCGAGTCTTCTTTCCACCAGAGCCTGCAACCTGACTGCCAATAACGAATTGCCCCCGAGTTCAAAAAAGTCATCACGGATGCCGATCTGTTCAACTCGCAGCAGATCCTGCCAGATGCCCGCCAACACATACTCGGCAGGGGTTCGAGGGGCGACGAACTCTTTTCCAGATTCAGCAGGCACCAGATCACGCAAGGCGAGCGCGGTGCGATCCACCTTGCCGTTCGGCGTCAGGGGGAGTTGCTCCAACGTTACGAATGCCGAGGGCACCATGTGTTCAGGCAGTCTCGACCGAAGGAGGCGACGCACATCCGCAGGTCGTGGCGCTTTCCCGGGCTTCGCAGTCAAATACGCGAGCAGGCGCTTATCTCCGGACACCTCCGCCCGGACTACCACCACCGCCTCCTGCACTGATGGATGTTCGGCTAGAATCGATTCAATTTCCCCCAATTCGATCCGGAACCCGCGAATCTTGACTTGGTGATCCTGGCGGCCCAGATACTCGATGTTCCCGTCGGGCAAATACCTTGCCAAGTCCCCGGTGCGGTAGATTCTGGCAGTCCCACGAGGATCGAAGGGGTCCCTGACGAACTTCTGACCTGTCAACTCTTCCCGGCGGAAGTAGCCCCGGGCCACGCCTGAGCCACCGATATGCAATTGCCCCGGCACACCGACAGGAACTGGATTCATATTTTTGTCCAACAGGTAGATGGTGGTGTTCGTTATTGGGCGGCCTATTGTCATTCTTCCGCCCCGGAATCGAAGGGTATAGGTCGAATAAGTTGTGGTCTCCGTGGGGCCGTAGAGATCGTAAACTTTCTTGACAGAGCCCTGGTCATAGAGCCTGTTCACCAATGAGTTCGTCAGAGGCTCACCAGCCAGGTTCACTACCCTGACCGAGCTAGGCAGTGGGCCGATGCGGAGCAATTCGGCCATCACGGAAGGTACGGTGTTAATCAAAGTCACCTCGTCGGACGCTTTGAGCCTCGACAGAGCCAGCGCATTCTCCGCAAGGATTACTTTACCTCCACAACCCAGAGTGACGAAGAGCTCGAATACCGAGAGGTCAAAGCAGATGGAGGTCGAAAACAAGACCCCGCCAAGCTCCTCGTTGCTGAAAACCGTTCCTGCCCAAGCTGTGAGGGCTGTGGTATTGCGATGCTCGATCATGACCCCCTTGGGCTTGCCCGTGGATCCCGATGTGTAAATCACGTAAGCCAAACTCTCCGGCGTGCACGCCGTGTCGGCGTTGTCGCCGCATTCCGTCCCGATGCTTCTACGGTCTCGGTCCAAGCAAACCACCTGGGCAGAATGGCCTGAAATCTTGTTGATTAATTCCGTTTCTGTCAGCAGCAGGAGCATGCGCGAGTCTGCAACCATGAAGCTCAGCCGCTCCTCTGGGTAAGCCGGGTCCAGAGGCACGTAGGCTCCGCCCGCTTTCAGGATCCCGTAAAGAGCCACCACCATTTCCAGCGATCGCCTCATGCAAACTCCGACCAACTGGTCTGGTCCGACACCTAACCGCTGCAGATACCGCGCCAACTGGTTCGCGCGCCGGTTAAGTTCTCCATAGGTCAGGCTCGCTTCATCCGAGACGACTGCCACCGCGTTCGGGGACTTTTCGGCTTGCCGCTCCAGTAACTGGTGCAGCAGCAGGCTCTGGGGATACTGGAGATGAGTATCGTTCCACTCCTCCAACAATTGAGCCCGCTCCTCCGACGTCAAAAGAGGCAACTCCGACAACCGTTGATCTGGGTTCGCCGAGATGCCTTCAAGCATCCTTCGGAAATGTCCGGCGGTTCTGTCGATTTTCGCCCGATCGAATAAGTCGGTGTTGTATCCCAACTCGAGCACGACTCCCTCTGCTCCATCGGTGAGGCTGAACATCAAATCGAATGTCGCTGTTTTGGGCTCTGCCAGGGGCGGATTCCTCAATGGGGCATCCAATTCGCCTGAGGACTGCTGCTGCCTGAGGCCGGCCCATTCGATCATGACCTGGAAAAGCGGCGAGTAGCTTTGGTTGTACTCCGGTAGGCCCAGGGGAACGGCGCGTTGGCTGTTAAACTCGAGAATTGCTTTCTGGACGGAAGTCTGTAGCTCCCTAAATGTCATGCTCTCGGGAATGCGGGTTCTCAACAAATGTGCCTGGCGCAGAGAATCGGTCACCGAGTCGAGGCCCTGCGGGCCTCGCTCCGACAGCGGAATTCCCAGTAGGATTTCTTCGTTGCTGGTATAGCGGTAAAGCAGGGCGTTGAGCGCAGCCGCGAACGTTATGAACAGACTGGTATTTGTTTGCCGACCAACCTCGCGCAAGGCTTCGACCAGCTGTGGGTCGAATCGATATCGATGGCGCCCTCCGTGATAAGAACGGGCTCTTCCGTCTGGCCGATCATTCGGCCGAGCCAAGACTCCGGGCGCGCCCTCGAGGTCTCGAATAGTGAGTCTATCTGCGGCCTCGTCTTTTGCCAGACGGAAGGCGTGAGTCGTCGTCATGATGCTCTGCTTTCGATTGGTGAACCACACAGCTCTGCGGTTCCCCATCTCCGCCTGAGCGGCCGCTTAGCTCGAATGGAAACCGTACGGAAACACCGCCTTCCCGCGAAGGGGATGTGATAACGAGCTAAGAGACCTGAATTTTTCATTGCGCTAGTTTCGGTTAATTGTCTGATCTGCAAAATTAGGGATTAACCCCACTGTCTACCGGGTGCTTTTGACCGTCGATATCCGGGTCCGAGATGCGTGGGCCGTAGGGAGCCGAAGCCGGAAGCCACTGGTTTTCTTTGGCGAAGATCCGAGCAGACAAGCGCTCGTTATGCCTAAGACCTTCCTGCTCAGCCCCTGCGACCCTTCCCTAAGGTGCGCACCGTACTTACCGCAAACGGCAACAGTAGTAAGGCACCGGCGACGAACGTCGTGGGCTCGGGCACCATGCTGATTGCGGCCCCGCCAACAACCCTCTGGTTGTAGTCGAGGTCATTGGGCCCAAAGAACCAATACCCATCGTTTCCAGGGTCCATTCCTTCGAGATCGACCTCTTCGAGAGCATTACCGAATAATAACTCGGCAGAGTCGAGGAATGGAGCCACTCCTGGGTGAACCTTGTCCTCGTAAGTGGCCGCACCCAGCGGGGACAGGTCTGAACTCGGTGCACTGGGGTCGAGGATCAAGAGATAGGTTCCGGCGCCAATGCCGCTCAACACGACCATCTTGCCGCTGCTGGAGAACCCGTCGACGAGATTGACCGTGGCGTGGGCAACTTTCGCCGCAGGCGGGTTGGTAAAAGAAACGTCATAGAATGCGGCGCTGGCAGGAACTGCCAGACTCATTGCTCCCGCCATGGCCAGGCCCAGGATTGGTAATGTGCTATGTGTCATGTGGCTGCGTATCGTCATTGTCATTGAATCCGGCTAACGCTCTATTCTCTCAGGCCTCAGGTCTTAGCGGAAGTGAGTGACAACCTTGTAAACAGGTTGGCAGAAAGGCTAGGTCTACGAAATCGGGGAGACCCCCCAAGGGGTTTCCATTCTAAAAACCGTCACGATGGACTTTCACTCAAGATCGGTCCGTAATGGCTGCCCGAAAACCTCCTCAGCAGGTCTGCACGCTCCGCTACTAGCAATTGGAGGCCAAGGGGCGGGACCCGGCCACAGCGTCGGGATAGGACGTGGGAAGGATATAATCATAACCTCTTGACACTTACGCAAAGCGAGGAGTGCACTCTCAGGTTCGCGGAACCAAAACGTTCCGACTCCCCTTCTCACGATTGTTCGTCGCGGCGCCAGCGTGCCTTCCAAGAAGCAACGACAGTCCGGGGACACAGGAGCGCCGAGCCCCTTAGCCCTAGGAGGAACGAACGTGATACTGCCTAGGGGTAGAAAACCTCAGACCTTGCGGCGAAGTGAAGAGCTGGTCCCGAATCCCAAGGGTGTTTGAGGTCTAGACGAGCCCCGGGGCGCTTGCCTTGCCGCTGGTCTGGGTCTCCGAAGACGGACACCCGGAAGCCAAGAGACTCTCATCTTTCTGCGGTCCCTAGAGCCGCGGTCCTGAGACAGGCTTGCCGGCCGACCTACTTTGGGCTGAGAAACCCCGGGTGGTTCTCGGAGTTGATTGCTGGCGGTGCCGGAGTTGCTGCGGGATTGCCAAGCCCGGGCTCTCGCGCTTGTTGGGTTCCACTCCCCCGGTCCTAGCTTGTGGACGATTACGTGTCGTTCTCAGACCAGTTCTGCCGTTTCGACTGCCTCGTCCTCGGGCAAGGGCTGGTTCAAGGTTTCAGGCGCCCAGATCAATGCCACCACCCCGAGCAGGTAGGAGGTGCCAACAATCATCGCTGCGATCCGGAACCCGGGCAGGGCGAACCGCCCGCTGAGCATCAGTCCCAACTGGCCGAGGGTCAGGGGTCCAAGCGCGGCGATGAATCGGCCCACGTTGTAGCAGAACCCGGTACCGGTGCTGCGTAAGCGCGTGGGGAAAAGCTCCGGCAAGTAGATTGCGTAGCCCCCGAAAACTCCCAACGCGCCAAACCCAAGGATCGGCCAGAGGTACCAAATCTGGCTCCGATCCTGGAACGTTCCGAACGCGAGTAATATGCTCATCCATCCCATAAGCAGGGCGATGAGGAATGTTTTTCGTCTCCCGATCCGGGCGGAAACCCACCCGAACCCATAGAGCCCAACGAACGCGCCGAGCTGCTGCAGCACCAGGGCGTCGGACTTCAATCGGGTCTTCTCGTTTTCCGGCATGGCCTTTTTCAGAAGAGACTGCATACGTTCGGTCTCCACGCCGGTCAGCGGCGAAGAAGCGAGTTGGTCCTCGGCCATCTTTTGTCCCGGGTTGAGGTCACGCTTCCTAAACTCGATGAACTTCTTTTGCGCGGCTGGCGTGAGCCCTTGGAGGACCTGCGCTTGTTGATCGGCCGGCGCCGCAAGCACCTTGGCCATTTGCTCGCGGTTCTCTAGGGACAGCGTCGGCAAGGTGGAATCGATCAGCTCAGGGCTCCAGAAGCCGGCACCCCACAAACCGACGACCCCAGCTATCGCCAACGCCAATCCCACGAGTGTGTTTCGCCGCCAGCGAGGGATCGCAAAGAGGTCTTTCATGCGCCCCATCTCCAGTGCGCCGCTGGTTCGCGCCTTTGCGGCCGCCTTCGCCGCCATGAATTTCTCCGGTTCCCGGAGTCTCCAGAAGACCAATAATCCCACGATGGCCGGCAGCGTCCCAATATAGTAGAGCCCCTGCCACCCAAAGTGTGGCGCCACCCAGCCCAGCAGCTTAGCAGCCGTCAGGTTGCCCACTGCCGAAAGTGCCTGCAACATTCCAAGCGCATGCGGTCGCGCCTTGTCTGGCATCACCTCTGCCACCAAAGCCGCCCCTACCGCAAACTCGCCTCCAACACCAAATCCGGTCAGAAACCGTCCCAACGCAAACACGCTGAACGTTTTTGCTAGGGCGCTCAGGCCAGTGAAGAGTGAATACATGAGGATGGTCACGCCCATGGTTTTGACCCGGCCCCATTTGTCCCCCATAACACCGAAGATCAGCCCGCCCGAGGCCCAGCCGATGATGAACAGTGAGGTGGCCCAGCTCCCATATTGGGTCTGAATCTCCATGCTCCGGTCCGGCAGCAGGCTCTTCATCGCTAGAGAGCGTGAGGCGGTGAAAAGTTGCTGATCCATGGTGTCGAACATCCATCCCATGGCCGCAAATGCGAAGATCAACCACTGGTAGCGGTTGAGCATTTTCCACCAGGCGATGGTGGGTCCTGTTTCTGGGGTCTTGGAGTCGATCGGGGCGGCGTGCATTCATGCCCCACGCCACGACCATGCCGGCATCGGGCCGAGCAGCGGGGTCGGGACTGTGTACACGTCCATCCCACCTCTAGCCAAGACCATTTTCGAGCTGAATTGAGCCGGGCAACGAGGTAAACCCCAATGGAGAGCTGGAAAGGGGTAAGGAAGCCCGCAGGCATCTCCCCAATGACAACGCGGGCTCCATAGCCAGAGCGTTCAGGTCCTGGCGGCGATGAAAGACCCGTTCCTGCGGCTAGCGGCCTAGGACTTGGCCGTCTCCCGCTCTGAGCGTTAGTTAACTCTTGCCGTAGAAATCCTCGACGATGTGCTTGAAGGCGTTTTCTCCCACGTTCACGATCTTCATCTCGCGCTTCGCATTGTCTGCCGAATCGCTCGCGTGCGCGGCGTTGACCATGATGTTGGAGCCAAATTCTCGTCGAATCGATCCGGGGGGCGCTTTGGTGGGGTCGGTGGGACCAAGCACGTCACGGATCTTGCTCACCGCATTGGCGCCTTCGTAAATCAGGGCAATGCAGGTCTCCGTCCCTGGAACTGTCATGAGGGCGGGCTCACAGTCGCTAGGATTGCGGCCCGACATGAACTTCACGATGTTCTCGAACTGGTTCTCGCCAAACAGAGGCCCAAGCAGGTCGCCGAGGCGCTTCTCTTCAGACCCTGGAATCTTGAACCCGAGCTCGGCTTCCAGAACCGACTTGCCTTTGGCCGCAACCACGTCTTTGAGTTTGGTCCGCAGGATCTCCCGCACCGGCCCGTAAAACTCGACTGCCTCGGCCACGCTCATCCGGTGCATCTTGATGCCGACAATGAACAACCCGGTGCGCGAGAAGAAGTCGATCATGTTCCCTGGCTTGCCCGAGGGGAATTTGAAGTTGTCCGGTTTCAGCAACACCAGGGTCCGCTCAGGCTTCTCGTCCGGCAGGTAGGAAATGACGTTCTCAAGAACACCCCCGTCGGTGTCAGAATACTTCGCCCACAGCTGGAGCTTGGTCTGTGCCTCTTCCGGGGTCGGCGCTGCCAGCACGGCTGGCTCGAAATAGCGGACGTGGTCTTCCGTATCGATGACCAGGTCGCCATAAGTGTCCCGGATGGTTTCGCCTCCGCGCCGGTGGGGACTGAAATTGCCGATCACTGAGCGCACCTTCCGGACGGCATCCTCGCCTTTGAAGAGCAGCATCATTACCCGGCGCCGTCGACCGGTCTTGGGCTCGGGCTGAAAGTTGGTGAGTACATACTCCCGCAGCAGCTCTTGAATCCGGCGGTCCTGCGGGTCATTGCCGGAGACGACCACATCAGCGTATTGAGTCACCAGCTCGGGACTGGGCGCGAACATGCGGGCGCCGACCAGCTCAACGCCGGCTCGAGTGATCAGGCGCGCCACGATTCCGCCGGTGCGCGACTTGTAGAGGGAATAGGGTGTAATTATCGCGTAAGCGAGTTGATTGGACATAGGGAATAGAACGGAAGGTTACGCTGAAGCGCCAGGCATTTTTGCGGCGACACCAGCCTCATCTGCAGGCCCGTCAGTGCTCGAAGTCGCGGCCGCGGCGGGTGCGGGAGCCGCAGGGGGAACAACCTTGCCTCCGAGGATCTTGAACATCACCACGCCGCACGTTGGGCACTTGCCCTTAATGGCTTTGCGCCCATTTTTCATGATCTCCTCGACGGCTTCGACGATCTCTTTCTTTGCTTTGCACTTTACGCAATAACCTTCAGCCATAAAAAGCTTCCGAGGAGCACGCTTCACGCGTTCTCGACGTAACGTTTTAAGCTTACGGGGGGGTTCTTGCCACCGTCAACAGGGAAAGAGGAAGTTGATTTTGCCTCCGTATTTAATCCAACATATTGATTGATAGGTGGTTAGGGTTCAAAAAGAATGCTGCTCTCCAATTACCTCAACTTTAACTGCCAAAGCGACCTCATTCCATACAAGTTAATCCTCACTGGCCAAAGCACATCCGCTACTTATGCTGGTTTGGGGAAGGATGGCAGCTTTTCCTTCGTTCGGGCCGGAGCCGCGCCTGCCTTTTGATCCTAACTATCTATTTACCAATGGTCTACGACTTGAAGCAACCTGCGCACCAGCACTCCGGGCAGTCCGCTGCTTGAGCGCGTGCTCGGGCTAATCCTTGATGCCACGCAGGCTGGTTTTAAGGACTTTGCCGGTGGCATTGCGGGGCAGACTCGGCATCACCAGCACCCGTCTTGGGACTTTGTAATCAGCCAAACGATCGCGCAAATAGTGCAGCAGCGCCGACTCGTCCAACGAATGACCATCATTCATCGACACGAATGCCAAAGGCTGCTCGCCTTTGCGAGGGTCCGGACGTCCGATCACCGCCGCTTCTCGAATCCCGGGAAATTGGTAGATCACTTCTTCAATTTCGCGCGGATACACATTGATCCCATTCACCAGGAGCATGTCCTTCTTACGGTCGGTAATGTAAATGTAGCCTTCCTCGTCCCTGTGCCCGATGTCGCCCGTATAAAGCCAGCCGTCTCGCAGCGCCTTAGCCGTTTCTTCGAGTTTATTCCAATAGCCGACCATTACGTTTCCACCCCTCACGCACACCTCGCCGGTTTGCTTAGTCCCAAGCTCGTTGCCTTGCTCGTCCCGGATGCTCACTTCGACGTCCGGAATTGGCAACCCGATCGACCCCGGTTTCTGAACGCCGCGAATCGGGTTGATTGATACTACCGGACTGGCCTCGCTCAGGCCGTAGCCTTCCACCAGGGGGATCGGCCAGTGGGCGGAGAAATCGCGCAGCGTTTCCAACGGCAGTGGGGCCGCACCGCTGATACACAAGCGCAGCGGTAATCCAGGCGGCACGGCTGCATGTGATAAAGCCCTAAAGAGCTGGGGAATACCAGGAAGCACCGTGGCGTGATGGTGGAAAATCTCGTGCATGATGCTCTTGGGGGGATGCACTGATTTCACCAGGACGATCGACCCGCCAACCAACAGAGGAAGGAGGACGCACACGGTCATCATGAAACTGTGGAACATGGGCAGCACCAACGCGAACCGATCAACGTCCACAGTCTCAAGGACGATTTTGCAGCTCTTTACGTTGTGGAGCAGATTGCCATGGGTGAGCATGGCGCCCTTAGGGTGGCCGGTTGTCCCGGAGGTATAAATGAGGACCGCTAGATCAGTCTCGAGCACTTCTGACTGGTTCGTACCGGGTTCATGAAACGTTGCCCCTGCGCTGAAACTCTCGACTTTGACCACACGCAGAGTGGAACGAAGCGCCCTCAAGCGCTCGAGGGCCTCATGCATCATCGAGTCGCTGATCAGGACGTCGATGCTGGCGTCCTGGGCGATGTAGGCCACCTCGTCGGGCTTCAGGAAATTGTTGATCGGCACCGCGACCGCCCCGGCGTGCAAAATGCCCAGCAGTGCCGAAATGTATTCGGGGCAGTTGCGCAACCAGATCCCCACTCGGTCCCCTCGCCGCACACCAAAGTCGTGGCGCAGCATGTTCGCAACCCAGATCGTCTGATCTCGGAAATGGAGGTAAGGATACTCCGACTCTCCCCAAAAGACGGCAGTCTTGGCTGGATTGGACTCGGCGGACGCAATGAAAGCGGAGGCTAAATTCATGAAGACAAGCGACGCTGTGTTAATTCATTCAAGACGTTCGGCCCACGCCAAGTCAAGCTAAGGTGCTCGGCCCCACCGACGTGGCGGAAGCACTAAACGCCAACGGCTCCTCATCCGAGCTCCGCACCGCTCTCGCAATTAGCTCCTAAAGCCTCCGGCATTTCCGCCGATAACAGGCTCGTGAGGCTGGTTGCGAATAAGCAGCCCCGTGAGACTTGGCTGGGTTTCACACCACCAAAGATAGTAAGACTATGACCGTAAGCAACGTATCTTCGGCCTGGACATCCAACCAGACCTATGTCCAACCATCATGGAAGCAACGCGCGCGGAATTATAGTGCGCTCCAAAGCGCTCTCCAGTCGGGCGACTTGGCGGGCGCTCAGCAGGCATTCGCGGCTCTGCAAAAGGATCGCTCGAACTCGGCACAAGCCTCAAACGGCAACACTTCCTCCAGCCAGAACAATCAAACCTCCACAGATTTCCAGGCCCTCCAGAGCGCTTTGAGCGCTGGGAATCTCGCCGGCGCTCAACAGGCGTTCGCCGCGCTGAAACAGGATGTTCGTGGCGTCGGCAAGACCGGCCACCACCATCACCACCATGCTGGCGCGGCCACCAGCTCCACCGCGGCTCCTGGCTCGACTCCCGCCAGCACCCTCCCTGGAACTACGGGGAGCACCCTTAACGTCCAGGCCTGACGGCCTATCCAAGCACATCGCAGTTTCCTCGCCCTGCCGGGTGGCCTAGCCTTCCGGCATGTCACTCGACCAGATTCTGGTGAGGTCGGCTTACTGCGTGCGGGGGGGTTTTGACCCGGTACGACTGAGAACCCAAGCCGCGTTCCGCTCATACGTTCATCTGACTGCATTGCTCTGCCTCGGGTTGGTGCTGGTTCACTTTAAGCTCGGCACTGCCCAGGATGGGAAGAGGAACGAGCCTCACGACGTCTCTTGGGATGTGTGGCTGAGCGGAGGGGTGATCACCAACAAGCCAAACCGTCGGCGGAGCGATCCGCCCAGAACCTATGATTCGGTCGGGATGCAGAAGATACTCGATACGGTGCGTGCCACCGGAGCTAAGAATCTGGTCATCGCATGAGCGCTGCCAAATCCTATCCCGCGACTGACGAGGTCAAGCCAGCCGGCTCCGCAGCTGCCAGTCTAGCGATTACGGGCGACTGGAAAGCCGAGTTGGACACCCAAGTGGGAAAGCAGAAATACGTCTACCGCCTTAAGGCCGACGGCGCCAAACTCACAGGTAAGGCGATTGGCGACATCGCTGGCCAGAAACAGGAAACCGAGATTCAGAGCGGGAAGATCGACGGAACACAAATCTCCTTTGTTGAGGTCCTCAAGTTCCAGGGCCAGGACGTCTCCATCGCGTACAGTGGTAACATTACCGGAGATGAGATCAAATTCACCCGGACGGTAGCCGATGCCGTGACTGGGGAACTTGTGGCCAGGAGAGCCAAGTAATCCCTAGCGCGCTTCTTCGGATAGCCCTAGCTGGCTGCGATCAAATCGGAGGTGTCGCGTGAGGTTACAGCCGCACTGGGCGTTTTAATTTGAAGCGGACATCGAACTTGAATGTGCCGGTCTTCGCATCTGCTTCCATCATCCCTGAAAGCCTGGTGCCGTTGGTGCCAACCGCAGCTAGAGGGCTCAGTTGCAGGGCCTGTTCAAGCGCATAAGCCAACTCGGCGTCCGCGGTCGGTGAAAGCTTCTCGCGGCTCACCGCGCGGCAAGTGAGGTGGATCACCGAGATCTCATTGGTCGCGGTAATGGCCGGAGGCGGTTGCGCACGGACGGTTGAAACCCAATTCGTGATGCCATAGCGCCGGGCCATTTCCGCTGGGATGTTGAAGAAGGGGCGCACCTCTTCATCCGACGCTTGGCTCTCTTCCGTTTCAATCCCTTCCGCTTGCATGGCTTCGATCCAAACGCCGGCACGAAAACCTGAACGGTGGGCGGCCGCTTCGGCTCGCTCGAGTGCCCCCCTAAACTCTCGTAAGACGTCGGCCCAGGTGAACCTTCCGGCCAACCAGTCAGCTAATTGGTCCGCTGCTGCGCGGTGCTGTTTGCCTTTGGCCAGGATATCCGAAAGGAGAGCTGCACGATACTTGGCATGGAGAAATTGGGGCGTGCGTTCCTGCAAGACTCTCTGCTTTGCAGCGGCCGCATGATCAAAGAACCAACCTACAGCCAGGAGAGCTATGGTGAGCGAAGCAACCGCCGCAAGGAAATAAGGACGCTTCTCGATCAGGCTCTGCTCCTTCAAGGCGGCTTTGGGCATCAGATTCACCTCAACGGGACACCGCGCCGCCCGCCGCAAAGCCAATCCAACGATCTCGCCAAGACAGTGGGTGGCTTTCGCTAGCGCCTTCACATCAAGGCTTTCCTCGACCCGGACCTTCCGCAACGGGTTGAACAAGGCCACTGGGAGTTCGAGTTTTTCCTGGAAGAACCGAGCGGTCCATTCAAGACCGGCGCCACCCCCGGCCAGCAAGATCCGCTCCGGCGGCGTCCCACCTTCGTGAGCTCGATAGAATTGAATTGTCTGTACCAACTGGATGTGCAGGCGCGTCATTACCTGCCGCGCCACCTTCCCCACCAATGCCCGTTTCTCATCTTCCGGCTCCTCAAATGCGCCGCCCAAACTCACCCAGCCCTCGCTAGTCTTGTATCTCTCAGCCTCCGCCAAGGTGGTTTTCGCCTCGCCCGCAAACTCCCTCGTGATTGACGTCGAGCCTATATTGATGGTTCTGAAGAAAAGCCTCCCCGATTCCATGAAAACCACATTGCTCGTTTTGGCGCCGAGGTCCACCAACATCGTGCAACCTTCCAAATCTCCGTAGTTGAATCGTAGCGCATTCCCCAACGCGGCAAGGGAAGTGTCCAGGACATCCAGACGCCGATTTGCTCCCTGCGCTAGGCGGAGAATGGTCTCAGCTGCTTCGGTATTCGCGGCGGCAAGCAAGGTCTCGGATTCACCGTCCGGTGTGCGCCTCAGGATCTGATAATCCCAAACCGCTTCCTCCAAACGGAAGGGGATCTGGTGACGCGCCTCGTACTCGAGCACGGCCTTGAACTTGCCCCCCTCCACCGGCGGTAATTTGACCACCTTGCAGAAGGTCTGGAAGGCCGGCAGGCAAGCATTGGTGCGCCGAGTGCCTACCGTGTGCCCTTGACACAGTTTAGCGAGTTTCTGCGCCAAGGCCTCGTGCCGAACCGGACCCTGAAACTCCCACGTTCCTAGAGGGACAAGGCTGAACGCTTTCAGGCAAATGCCTCCGCCCGCCTCCGCCTCAAACTCCGCCCATTTAAGCGTTCCCGCCCCGAAATCGATGCATTCAAAGCGCTCCACACCTAACATTTGATCCTCCCACGATGCCGGTTGTCGCCGCTGGCGTTTGCCCGGACTCCCACCCAGTCTTCGTCCCTTCTCCGTCTCCGACTGCGGAGCCGCCGGACTGGCTTTTCCAGGCCAAATTCACGGCTACATGCCGATGATTGCTGTCTCCGTCGTCTCGATGGCTATCGCCCTCGAGACCTAGCTCACGGATCAACCGAAAAATAGCAGGATCTGGGCCATTTAGGACGAGCTCCAGATTGGGTTTGGATCGGCTATGCCCCCCGGCTGCCGGTCGGCGGTAGGACCAATCCGAGGCCGTTTAATGGCTCATGAGGTAGAACAGGAGATTGATCGCCAAGGGATAGGCCCGCGGTTCGGAAAACTGCTGAAAATATTCTTCGTCCTCTCCCTCGCGCTCCCATCCGTCGCCGGTGTCGCTGTTGTGCACTGCCAGGATCATGATCCGTTCCTTTTCATCCAGCCAAGCCCGCACATGCATGTCCTCCGAGCCCGGGCCGCGTCGGCCCGAGGGCATCGACTGCGGGTCGTTCGGATCGTAACTTCGCCGCCAGAAGCGCATTGAGGGCACCTGCAGCTTCCCCTTGGGGTCGCGGATATTAAACACGCAGTGAAAGATCGGATGTTCCGTGGGGAGATCGATCCACCGCCGCCCAGGCAACACTCGGCTCATCGATTCTTCGAATGATTTCCAATCTCGTTCTCCCCAGAAATCATCCGCCATCAGCGCCCCTCCGTTTTGGAGGTATTTGCGAAGGGCTGTCTCCTCCTCCTCCCTCAACTGCATGCGCTCGGGATGCGACATGAAAATAAAAGGGTGTTCGAGCAGGGCCGGATCGGTGAGCCTGAAAACCCGGGCGTCGGGATCGACCTTCATCGAGGTCAACTCCTGCAGGCGGTAGGAAAGGTTTAAATCCGCGTCCGGGTAGTCATTGATCCAACCAAGAATCGCCGGTCGCCCAGGTTCGGATTTAAAAATAATGCGGGCGAACGTAAAAGTGTCGCCGGCGAAAGCAGGGGTGTTTGTCCAGATCGGCAGCGACACGCTATGCTGGGCGGTTTCCCGGGCCGTTCGCACCGTGTCCTCGTTGACGACCTCGCCGCCTTCGGTGTGGACGTAAGGACCAGAGTCCTGCTGAAAGAAGCCGCGGCCGCCCCGGGGACGAAACTGCGCGACGCACAACCCCAGTGACAAGGCCAGGGCGGCAGGTACAATTGCTCGGCGCGATAGGTGCATGACGATCCGTCGGCACGGAATCCTTCGGAAGATGTCAACACGACACCGGCCCGCTCGCTCCGCGCTTATGATCACCAGACCGTGGCGCGCGCCGGGCTATTCCGCGGCAATCAAATCCATATCGGCGGTCCAGTAAAGGATCCGACCGCAGTTGGGACAGTTAATCACTTCCTGGCAGCCTTGAGCAGATACCAGGATCTGCGTGGGCAACTTCATGTGACAGCCTCCGCAAACCCTGTGCTCGACTCCGACGATCACTCGGTCCCCCTTGGACTTGCGCAGACGCTCGTAGCGTGGGAGGACGCCTTGATCGACTGCACCGGCCAATTCGCCGCGGCCGCCCAATAGCTCACCAAGTTGACGCTGAAGGGCCTTCTCGCGCTGGTCCAAGGCGGCCACTTGTGACTCGACCTGGGTTTTGAGGACCTCGGCCCGGCGGCTGGCCTCGGCAGCAAGGGCTTGGACCTTGTCGGCCTCTTCCATCAGTCCCAGTTGCTCGTCTTCGAGTTGGACAATCGCAGCTTTGCAGGTGTCGATCTCGTGGCTGAGCGCACGGTATTCCTCGTTCTTCTTCGTTTGGAACTGTTGGAGAGCGTATTTGCCAATGAGCTCTTTCTTGGCCTCTACGTCGAGCTCGAGTTTCTTGCGGTCGCTTTCGATCTGTTTGACGCGGAGTTTGGCGGCATCCAGCTCCGAGCGTGCTCCGTCGGCGCGCGCCAAGAGAGCCCGGCGTTGAGGTCCAATGACTCCCAACTCCTCCTGGAGTTGCGCCACCTGGCGGTCCCGGTCTTGAAGGATTAGCAGTTTTTCGATGACATCGTGCATGAACGGCTTGATCTATGCCAAACAAGAACGTTATCGGGCGATTCGTGCCTCGTCAACAAGCGTTGCCACGCGAGTGCAAAGGGGGGCGTTAGTTGTCCCCGGTTTGCCGCCTATCCCACCAACGCAACCCAGGTCTTGAGGTTGCGCCTCTCCCGCGTCCAACCGCTCCGAATGTAGCGTTCCGGGGTGTCCGGCGATCGGAACGCGCGCCAATCCTGTCAATGGGTCCGGACGCCGGACCCGCGGGACGATTCCCTGGGCGCATTCGCGATGAGTCCCCTTGATGCCGTGCCCCTCCGTGAGGCGTTGCTGGAATTTTTGAACGTTTTGGGCGAGTGTTGCTTCAAAGACACCGACGCGTTGAGACCACACGAATTATGAGACGAAAGCACACCGCCTATTTGCTGAGCGGATTGGCAGCAGGTTTACTTGCCCTTCCAACTCCGGCTTGGGCCAAGGACAATTCCTCCGCTTTGAGCGTGGCGCGCCAGCTCAACGAGGCCTTTATTGAGGTGGCCGACAGGGTCTCTGCCTCAGTGGTGGTTGTGACCGTGGCCCATCGGCCCGATTATCAGTCCAGTGAGGATCAGGACAACCCACTTTTCGATTGGTTGCCGCCGCAGTTCAAAAAGCAGTTCGAGGACAGGTTCAAGAACGCCCACCCGAAAGGGAACGCCCCGATTTTCGACGGCCAGGGTTCGGGCGTGATAATCCGCGAGGACGGATTTATCCTCACCAACCGGCACGTAGTCGATGGAGCGGACAAAATCCATGTCCGGCTCAAGGACGGCAGAGAGTTCGATGCCGAGGTCCGTGGTGTGGACGCCCAGTCGGATGTGGCGGTGATTAAGGTCAATGCGAAAGGCCTGCCAGCAGCGCGACTGGCTGACTCTGATAAGGTGAGGGTAGGGGAGTTCGCCATCGCCATCGGCGCCCCCTTCGAGTTAGACTACAGTGTGACGGTCGGACATGTGAGCGCCAAGGGCCGTTCCCGTGTAATTCCTGACCCAAAGATGGACCAGGATTTCATCCAAACCGACGCAAGCATCAACCCTGGTAACAGCGGCGGTCCCCTCGTCAACCTCGACGGCGATGTCATTGGCATCAATACCCTCATTCGAGGCCTGCACACCGGAATCGGTTTCGCCATCCCCAGCAGCCTGGCTCATCATGTTTCCGATCAACTGATCGAGAACGGCAAGTTCACCCGCTCATGGTTGGGGGTCGAGATTCGAGCGCTCACTGAGTTCCCCGATTTCAAGGAATTGGTTAAGGGTGTGAGCGAAGGAGTGGTGGTGGTCGGCATCGTGCCTGATGGGCCGGCGGCCAAATCCGAACTCAAGACTCAAGACGTGATTACTGCCGTGGACGGGAAGCCAGTCCTGACATCTCTTCAGCTTAAGAACGAAATCCGAGACAAGGCGCCAGGCCAAACCGTGAATCTGGACGTGGTGCGGCGCGCCAAGCACATCGTGGTGAAGGTTAAGCCGGAGGAATGGCCCGACGACACCCAGCCTGTGGTCAATAAGCGTGCTGCGGCTGGCGAAGTGGAGAGCAGCGACTTGGGAATCCTGGTCAAGCCGCTATCCAAGGAATTGGCCAAGGAATACAGCGTGGATCAGACCGAAGGCTTGTTGGTTGCCGAGGTTGAAGCGAACAGCGTGGCCGCCCGCAAAGGTGTTCAGCGCGGCGACATCATCACCGAGATCAACGAGGAAAGCGTCTCGACTTTAAAACAGTACCGCAATGCCCTTAAAGGCGCCGACCTCAAGAAAGGCATTGTTCTGAGCCTGCTCAGCCAAGGCGTGAGCCGGTTTGTCGTTCTCAAGGACTCCGGCGATTAGCCTCCCGCCTGTCCGAGAGAGTGCGCCAGCCGGTTTCGGTTGGCGCATTTTCCTTGTACCGACTTGGGGGATTGCAGAAAAGCCTTTTTTTCAGCCCTTGTACCGTCTCGCCGTGCGGATCATCGCCTGCACATTCTCGATCGGAGAATAGGAATCGATTTCACAGCCAGGCATGACTACAGCCGTGGTGTGGGGCAAGGTTGCTTCAATAAACTCGCTGACCATCTTCTCCACCTCAGCCACTGAGCCGTGGCAGCAGACCTGAGTGGTGGGAGCGTTGGCGGCGCAGCGCTTGCCGGCGAAAAGCTTGGCGGTCTGCTCGCACCAATCCCGCCAGGAAATCTCCTGCGAGTAGTAGGGCATGTCGTATTGCACGGCTTGAATCCCATCCCATTCCACCAGCAGTTGCATCGCCTTAGGAAGGTTATGGCCGCAGATATGCCAAAATAGGTGAGGGAAGATCGTTTTCGCCTTCTCCACAAACTTGCGGTCGTAGTCGCCGAACTCGGCTAGCTGGCGCGGTCCCCACGTGCGGGCCCCGCCGAAGGCGCAAAAGAATTCACAGCCGTTCTTCGCGGCAAAATCGCGGTAGAAGTCCAGAGCCGCCAAGCGCTCCTCCAGGCACAACTGCAGGTAGCGGTGCACTTTGGCTTTGGGCTCGGTGATCGTCCACTTCACGAATTGTTGCACTTCGACGATGGTTTCCGCGTAGTTGGTCGGTGTGGCCGCGCCAACGATCACGGGCACAACCCGGTCCATGCGCTCCTGGAACTCCAGGAGTTGCAGCATATGCGGCGTGTAGTGCGTCACCGGGCGCGAGCCTTCAAGGTATTTCTCGAAGGAGCGGGATTCGTAGAGTGCGATGGCTTCATCCAGGGAATTCGCCAATGGTTTGAACATTAGGTAATCCTTGTCCCCACGGTGGATGAAGTGCTCTGGCCGCTTCTCCGCCGGGATGAAGTTCTCGATCTGATGGGCGATGTCCACATACATCCAGATCGCGTCGGTCCGCAGGTCGGCCCAGGTCTTGATACAAGCGTCGGTGGTTTTATCTACGTCATTATAGATTTCGCGGTGCGAGTAGCCGGCGTGCGTAATCTGCCAATAATCCAGTTCGGGTGCCACCGGGACCAAATCCGGATGACGCAGCTCGAATGCCGAAGCGAGTCTTTCCCAGTGGGTCATCTCCCCGATCGGTTCGATTCTGCCTTTGAGGCGGCCGACCCACTGATCAACGATGGTGCTCATTGCGGTTGTCCCTGGGGTTTGGTGTTTCGCGTTTGCATCCACCCCTTCATCACTTCGACCGCTGCCCAGGCGTTGTCCGAGGCCCCGTCGGCCCCCATGCGCTGTGCAGCCTGGCTATCGACCGAAGGCCCCCCGCAGATCACCCGTACCCCCTCTCTCAGGCCGGCATCGGCCAGGGCGCGCACGGTTTCGCGGGTGTGCATGAAGGTCGCGGTCATGTAAGTCCCGAGGCCGACGATATCTGGATGATGCTCCTTGACCGCTGCTACAAATCTCTCGTCGGGAACAGCCACCCCGAGATCGATGACGTTGAACCCGGCCGCCTCAAAAACCGGCACGGCCACGTCCTTGCCCACCGTATGGATATCGCCGTGGATTGAGCCGATGACAATCTTGCCAATGAACTGCTTGTCATCGCTCGCCGAAAGATACGGCCGGACGACCTTCAGTCCAGCGTAGTAACAGTCGCAAGCCACCATCACCTCGGGAATGAAGACATCCCCGGCCTTGAACTGTTCGCCAATGGTCTGCATGCCCCGCGATAAACCCTCCGCTAGCACGGTGTAAGGCGAGAGTGTGTCCAAGGCTCGGCGGGTCAGTTTCTCGACTCCCACCTGGTCCAGACTGACCACTGCCTGCGCGATTTGCTCGAGTATTTCCATAAGCTATTCCCCGTTCGGATCATGCGGCGACAGACCGACGATCTTCTCGTCGTAAGTGGGCACGACTTGTTGGCTTGGGGGCACGATCAAGAATTGGTCCTCCGGCCAATCCCCGGCCAGCCAGCGCTGCAGCAGGCTGAGGTCCCCCTCGATCTGCTCAAACTTCCAGCCTCGGTCACTGCAGATGCGTTGGACCTGCTCGGTCAAGCCGAGGCCTTTGGTGAAATCATAGTCGATTAGCGCGCCGTGCGTGTAGTGCTCTGTCCAGCGGTCCATCACTTCAACCAGGTAACGCGCCTTTTCCTCGCCATATTTCTCCACCCACTGAAGATACGTGGAGGGAAGCACCCCGATCGCGTTTGCGGGCAGGAAGGCACCCAGGGAATCGGTAGCCTTTCCGCCGCGCCTGCGGCGGCATTCCAGCCAACCTGAGGTGTAATAGTACGTGCCCGGCCGGGTGTTAAAGAGCTTCTGGTAGCGCTCCTTGGAGCCCAGGAAAAGCGTGATGCAATCGTGGGCGCGCGGGATCACCAGGGGAGTATGGGCGGTGTGGAGCCCAGCCAGGATGTTGCTGCACAAGCCATAGCCAAGCAGGATGGCGTCGTATTTACCCGGGGGCACCGCCTCGATCTTCTGTTGTACCTCGGTGCGTCCTTGCTCAGGGTGGTCGTGGTGGCCTTGGGTGAGAAACTCCAGATCGATGAGGTTCGCGCTCCCGGCTGCCAGGTGGCAGATCTCCCGAAAAGCGATTTCGCAAGCGATGACTTTGAGGTGCAACACGCTATTCCCTTTTTGCCGCCCAACGGATCGCCTGTTCAACCAATCGGCGGTAGTTGGTGTCTTGATAAGCCTGGTGGTCGTGCCCTAGTTGCAGGTAAACCACTCGCGCAGCGCCGTAGCTCTTTACCCAGCCCACGGTCCGGCCATTGGTCGGTTCATCGGTCGTCAGAAGGGGATGCGCGTCGGGATGCACTTCGGTCCCACCGTAGGTTTCATCGTGGATTTGGAAGTCTTTGATCCCTCGGCACACCGGGTGAGAAGGATCAGCGACATGGATGGTCCAATTCACATCATGCAGATAGGTCGAAGCAGGTTTCTCAGCTCCATCCAGAGTCCACTTTTCGGTGTGATATTTCCCGCCGATGATGCGGGCGTACTCGTCCCACTTCTGATAGGACGCCAGGCAGTGATGAAGGGCGACCAGTCCTTTACCTTCCTTTAGTCGCCCAACAAAATCCGTCTTCGCCTGGTCGCTAATCTCCGCCCACATGTCATAGAGCACCAACACGTCCCAGGTGCCGGCTGCCTCAGCCCTAAGCCGGTCATGAGCCTGTGGGTGGGCCACCGCCTCGAAGGCGACCCCCGGCATTTCTTTGAAAAGTTTGAAGAACGGCTCTTTCTCGAAGTCGTGACCGCCCGTGACGACGAGGATTCGAATCGGTTTCTCTGTCGAGGCGGCGGCCTCCGCACCTCGGACTTGGGTGCCTGTGAGGGCTAACGCCAAACATCCGAGCACGGCAATCAGGGCTCGCCTGCGATTCGTCATGGGTCCGATGGACTCTGTGGTGCTTCTGGGCCCCAAAGTTCTAAAAAAGGATTTCATCTTGTTCGTCTAGCGTGAGTTGGCCGCCACATCAATCACGGCTTCGCGCGCGACTACGTGCTCCGTGCCCCCGGCCAGAATGTGGGGATCACCGAAACCGTGGAAGACGCGAACCCGATGGGAGCGCGCGATTGGCTTGGCATCGAAGCTCCGCAAAGTAAAGAGCGATGGCGACTCAAAGTCACGCCCTGCCCAGCTTAAACTCAGGAATGCTATGAAAGTGCGTGATTCGACCAGGAAACCATAGGGCGGGAGAGTCAGTTCCCCTCCCAATTGGGAACGGCGCTTCAGCGGTTCGGAACTCGCATTCACGACGACTTCCACCGCGTCCGCTCCGGATCCGAATCGCGAGCGTCTTGCGTGGCGGTCGGGGGTAAGGAACTCGTGTTCCATTAACAGGGTCTGGCTGGTCAGTTCATTGAGTGGCGAGAGAATCTCGTAGGTATTCTTGATGAACCGATCCAACGGATGCATTCCTTCAGCCCAGCCATTATCCGCGCGCAAAAACTCCGACGGCCCGTCCGTATTCGTTTTCGGACTGGGCTCTTTCCAATACAGATGCGAGGGGATGGAATGGTAGTTGAGCGTCCGGCCAATGCTCAGGTGGTGCAGAACGTATTCCGCCGCCTTCGCAGGGTCATACCCGTACTTTCCATACATCGCGATGCAGTCCCGATAGACGCCTTCGAACAGCGGGACGGGCGTGGCTCCCAGCTTCTTCAATAACCCCGCGTCGTGATAATAGCCTCCACTGACGCCGGTGAATCCTTCAAAGAAATCACTATGAGGGATCGCCCATTCCCGGCCGCATTCGCTTCCGAAGATGGGGAAAACCTCTCGCGCGTAGTCCGAAAGCGCCTGTTTCCAGTGGATATCGTCGGCACGAGTGAGCGGGTGTTTCGGATCAAAACACTCGGTTAAACCCGCAGCATAGGTGGTGTCGATGAAGTAAGCATCGGCCTTGCTTAGGGACCTGACTGCTGGGAGGTTTTGAGGCCGCTGGGCCAGTTCGAGGGCCTTCCGAGAGCAAGTGAGATAGGCTCTGCCTCCAGCCCAATGCCCACCCTTGACCAGGCTTCCATCGCGGGCCTTGAGGATAAACTCCTCATTCCAGGAAGGGGAGTCGCGGTAAATATCCTGGTAATTGTCGTGCAACCCCACCAGGTAACCAAGGCGGCGTACACGCCTCACACAGTCGGCGAGCGCCTCGTTGCCTCCACATTCCGGCGCTGCCGGAAGGATATCCGGGTGCTGGTTGTCGTAGCCGCGACGGATCCATCCGCCCATGAGGAAGAATACGTTATCCAACTTGAGGTCTCTTTTGAGGTGCTCCGCCACCTGGGCCGCCTCGTCAAAAGTCCAATGAACCCGGACTGATTCTTCCTTCGTGCTCTCCTCGTTCATCTGCCGGCTCAAGGTGCTCCAGAGCTTGAAATTGACAGCGCCGAAGAGTTTGGCGCGCTCCGGGTGGCCCTTGAGCTTCTCCCTCCAGGTTACCGCCCAGCCTCGTTCCTTCGCCACGTCACGATAGGCCTTGGCCATCTCCATGTAGCCGCCTTTGCCTAAAAAGCTCACGCGGCATGACCGGGCGGATTGCCGCAGGATTAGGGACGGCAACAACCGTTGCTTGACCGGCGAGGCCATTTGGTCAGGAACTTTGCTGCGAACAACGAGCTTGGTGTAGGGATCTTTCCAAGTAACCAGCGCCGCAGCGCCGCCTTTGACCACACCAAACATCTCCATGTGGCACCCTTCGTAATTGTAGGTGTCAAACTCATGCGTGAACGCCACGCCGCTATCGGCGGGAATGATCAAACCCTCCCGCACCGGAACCGTAATGTAGCCCAAGTCCTCGCTCGCAACGCTTAGAGCACTATCCAGCAGGTTGAGTTGCTCCACGACCAACGCTGGGTCCGCAGAATACCCAAACTCCAGCGTCTTGCCGTCCGCTAATACTCTTACGCCGATGCGTAGCTCTGCGAGTTGTTGCTGGGGCCGGGGATGGAAGGCCACTTGGAGGCTCGACCCCTTCCGAACCACCGCGCAACGACCGAGGGGGAATGTCTCGCGTTTTCCCCCCGCCAGCAGGGTCACCTCACCAAAGCGCGCTACCTCCGGATTGGATGACCACACAACTTTGCCGGTCTTGTCAGTGATATTGTATTGGCCGGTGTCGGGTGAGATCTCGAACGCGATTCTCGCCGTTTCCAAACGCACGGAGGGCGTGGCACTTGCGGCTGATAGCAAGGCAGTTGACAAGCAGAGGACAGCCAGGAGCCGGAGAGGTGCCTTGATAGTGCGCAATCGGTAGAACGCTCCCTTATCTTCGGCCTTCGTCATGATCCGGGCGCCCTCGCTCTGACCGTCTCCAATCCGACGGGCTGAATGCCGCGGATGGCGGGTGAGGGGGAACGAAATGTGATGCGGCCGCAGCCCCATAAGTGGCCTATTCCATAGACCGATGAACCTTGATGCATCTCAACGTCACCATGCGCGTCCAACCCTAGGGGCAAACCCAGGTCCCTGCGCTTGACGGAGATCAAGCCTTTGTCCTCTCTGCGAAATCGACTCAGAGACCGGGATCTATGGATGGCTGCCGCCCCGGCCAGCGAGTCATCGACTCGCGGCTTCCTGACGGAGTTCCAGATTCCACTCGAAACTTACTTTCACAGCGTCCCCGGCGGTGATGCCGAGCGAGCTGACTCTGGGCGGTGATATCCCGAAATCGCTCATCTTGAGCCCTTTCGAGCCCGTGAAGCGGAGCGAATTATCTCGGGACCGGTCCATAACTACATCCATCTCGACCGTGTTGGTGATGCCCGCGATGGCGAGAGTTCCTTTGGTCGCCAGAGTGACCGGAGTTCCCGACCAAGGCACTCGACCCTTGATCCGCATTTCGGTCGCGCGGTAATGAATTGATGGGGTGTCAACCATCCTCAACGCTTCCTGCATGACTTCGTCCATCTTCTCGTGACCGCTCTTGAGGGAGCGGACTGGAACTACGACGTTGAGGTTCGGGGAGACACCGCTTTCGGCCAGGCTCGGAACGGTACTAAGTGTTTTATCCGATTCGAAGGCTGGTTCCACGTCAAAGGAACCGGCGACCACCGCACTCGTGATGGTCCAGTCGTGGATCGATGAGGTTCCCTCGACGGTCAGCTTGGAGCCCCGAGGCTGAGCTCTGTAATGCAGCAGATCCTGGGAGAAGGCGACGGGTAAACCTCCTTGGAGCAGCGCTGGCTGCACGTCGAGCCCCTTGTGACTGACGTTCGCCACGGATGGGCGGACCCCGGGTGGCGTCCAAGAGCCGCCTGGTTTTGAGGCGGTCGGAAGGGTCGCATTTGTGGTGGCTCGGGGTTTGCCAACGGATGTCGCCTCCTCCGCGGAGAACTGCGGATGAGAGGTCGTCCCCCAAGCACGGCTGAGTGCCGTGTCTCGAGTCGGGCGCGCCTCCAGCTTGCTGAGGCGCCGCTCGATCGTTTGCAGCCGACCCTCCAGCTCTGCAGCTGACCGATTGGGGCTGACGTTCCAGTACCGGCAAAAATAAACCGTCGAAGCGCAACCGAGCGCGACGATCCCAAGAGTGGCTGCCCATGAAAGCGGCTGCCTCGCCCGGGATTCATCGAGTTCCCTTTGAGTGCGGTGCACTCCTGGTTGACTCATAAGTGGACCATGCTGTGGCACCAGGTTCTCGCTTGCCGTTCAATGGCGAGCGCTGTGGGGACATAATGAATCTAAGCATTCCCCGGCCGCACAAACAAGGGGGCCGCTGAAGGATTAAGGACGTCGAAACTACGGAAGTAGAATTGTAACGGGGTGGCTGAACCCCCTAGCCGGGCTCGGAGAGAGTCTGCCAAGTGGGGTCGTCACGTTCTTTAGTGGTTGATAAGCACAATCCCGCTTCCGCTCCGCGTCCCGGAGCCGGTCGCCAGAATCGGATCTAACCAGGGTCACGAGCGTCGAATCACTCCCGTGCTTCCGTGCGACCAAGTTGCACAGTTCGCTCGACCCACTTTCCTCGGCAAGTTCGGTTGTGATCCAGAAGGTTTTCTGGTTCGCTTGTTGGCTATGAACATTCGAGCCTTAGGTCTGGCCCTTGGCATCCTTCTGTCCATTTCTCCCGCCTTCTGCCAGCCGGCGCCGGTCCGTTTCGGCATCATGGGCTTGGTCCATGACCATGCGCGCGGATTTATCCCGGCTGCCAAGGCCCGCAAGGACATCCAACTGGTCGGCATCGCTGAACCCGACCATGACTTGGTCACCCGCTACGCCAGGGAGTACCAGCTAAACACGAATCTCTTTTATTCCAGTCTGGACGAGATGCTGGAAAAGGCTGGCGTCCAGGCGGTCGCCGCTTTTACCAGCACCTTCGACCATCGTCGGGTGGTGGAGACTTGTGCAGCCCGCCACGTGCACGTGATGATGGAAAAACCACTGGCCGTTAGCGTAGAACACTCAGGCGCTATGGCTGCGGCTGCCAAGAAGGGCGGGATCCAGGTAGTCGTCAATTACGAGACGACTTGGTACCCTGCTAACCAAGCAGCTTACGCGCTGGTTCACGAAAAGAACGCGTTGGGGGAGTTGCGAAAAATGGTGGTCCACGATGGCCACCAGGGACCTAAAGAGATCGGGTGTTCACCCGCGTTCCTCCAATGGCTCACCGATCCTGTTCTCAATGGGGGCGGGGCGCTCGCCGATTTCGGGTGTTACGGGGCCGATCTGATCACCTGGTTGATGGAAGGACAGAGACCCACATCGGTGTTCGCCGTGACCCAACAGATCAAACCGGCGATCTATCCCAAAGTTGATGATGAAGCGACCATTGTCCTTACCTACCCACATGCGCAAGGCATTATCCAGGCCTCCTGGAATTGGCCCTTCAATCGCAAGGATATGGAGATCTATGGCCGCACGGGCTACCTGCTCATCCCGGAGAAGAACGTGTTGCGCTTGCGTGCCGCAGGCTCGACCGAGAAGGACTTGGAGGTTCCGCCGTTGACTGGTCCGAACACCGATCCATTGTCGTATTTGGCCGCAGTTGTTCGCGGCGACATCCCACCCCCCGGCCTATCTTCCTTGGAGGTGAATATGATCGTGACTGAGATACTGGACGCGGCGCGCGAATCTGCCCGAACCGGGAAACGCGTGAGCCTCAAAAAGTAGTTGACCGCCGCCCTGGCCTATATCATCGTATCTGTATCCGTTGATACAACGGACTCATGGCGAGTGGTCGAGGGACTGGCCCGATGACACCACGGCAACCGGTTGCGTGCGCCAAACGCAACGCCCAGGTGCTAATTCCAGCCTGAACCGATGGGGTTCGGGGACATGAGAAGAGTGCGGGACGTTCCCTCTTCTCACCCCATGAGAAGGGGTTTTTTATTGCCCCTGGCCGCCGCCGTGGCGGCTCCTGACGCGACAAAGCGGTGCGATTGGCGCGCGCCGGACCGGTGAACTAGCTATGCAGAAACCGACAGGATTCATGAGGGCGCTCAAGTGCCGCGAGTGCGGCCGGGAATATCCGCTCACTGCGAACCACGTTTGTGAGTTTGATTTCGGACCCTTGGAGGTGGCCTACGATTACGAACGGATCAAGCACGGATTGTCTCGTGCCAACATCCAGTCACGACCGCAGACCATGTGGAGGTATCGCGAACTCCTACCGGTTGGGGGAGAACCCACGGTAGGGACCCAGGTTGGGTTCACGCCGCTGGTTAAAGCCGACCGTTTGGCGCGCCGCCTGGGGATCCGCGAGCTATGGATCAAGAATGACACCGTCAATTACCCCACGCTTTCTTTCAAGGACCGCGTGGTGAGTGTGGCGCTGAGCCGCGCCCGCGAGTTAGGCTTCAGCACGGTGGCCTGCGCCTCGACCGGTAACCTGGACAATTCCGTGGCTGCCAACGCAGCGGCCGCCGGCCTCAAAGCCTATGTTTTTATCCCCGCCGACCTCGAGCAGGGGAAGGTAATCAACTCCTTGGTTTATGGGGCCGAGGTCATCGGCATCCGGGGGCATTACGACGAGGTGAACCGGCTCTGCGCCGAGATTGCCGGCAAGTACGGCTGGGCGTTTGTGAATGTGAACATGCGCCCCTATTACTCCGAAGGGTCCAAGAGCATGGGATTCGAGATCGTCGAGCAGTTAGGGTGGCGGATCCCACGCCATACGGTCATCTGCATGGCCTCCGGATCATTGCTGACCAAGATCCACAAGAGCTACCAGGAGTTCATCAAACTGGGGCTAGCCTCACAAACTGAGTACTTGATCCACGGTGCGCAGGCGACCGGTTGTTCCCCCATATCTACCGCCCAAAAAGCGGGCCTGGATTTCTTCAAACCGGTCAAACCTAATACCATCGCAAAATCCCTCGCCATCGGCACCCCGGCGGACGGTTTTTACGCCCTGAAGGTGATGCGCGAAACCGGCGGCGCGGCCGAGGATGTCACTGACGACGAGATCCGCGAGGGAATCAAGTTGCTGGCAGAGTGCGAGGGCATTTTTGCCGAGACCGCGGGGGGAGTCACCGTGGGCGTGGCCAAGAAACTGATTGCCGCTGGCAAGATTCCCGCTGATGATAGCGCTGTTCTCTGTGTGACGGGAAATGGCCTGAAAACGCTCGATGCGGTTGCGGGCCATGTGGGCCAGACGCGCGATATCCGACCCAGTTTGCGAGAGTTTGAAGCGTTGTTAGAGAGTGACGGCGCACTGGCCGCAACCCGATAGATTTTATGCCGACCAAAGTCCGAATACCTACGCCCCTGCGGAAGTTGACCAACAACGAGGAGGTAGTTGAAGTGACCTCCACCACCGTCGGTGGCGCGATCAGCGAACTGCAGGGCCTTTATCCAGGTATCAAGGAGCGCTTGCTCGACGATACCGGCGCCGTGCGGCGGTTCGTCAACGTCTACGTGAACGAGGAAGATATCCGATTTCTCCAGAACCAGCAGACCCCGCTTAAAGACGGCGACGAGATGAGCATCATCCCGGCGATAGCGGGAGGTTAAGGGTCCGTTCGAGAAAGAGCACCTGCATGCCTCGTCCTCCCGTAACATCTTCATCATCAAAGGCCCGCGGCAAGGTGGCCGCCGCCAAACGCGAGCACCGCCGCCTGTGGCTGATGTATCCTCCACGACTCATCCAGACGCCCATCATCTATGATCTGGGCCGCAAGTTTGAGGTGATAACCAACGTCCGGCAGGCCAGCGTGACCGATGAGATTGGAATCGTGTGCCTGGAGTTGACCGGGGAGCGTTCGGTCCTGAAAGGGGCCATTGCCTGGTTGGAGAAGCAGGGGATCAATGTGGAGCCGGTGGAGATCAACGTTATTGAAAGTTAGCGGGGTCATTAGGGCGCTATGCAATAGGCACTTGACCGCTGCGGTTGTGGGAGTTATACAAGGCTGTGGTGAGACGATATTGGCCGTGCATAAATCCAAATCGAAACCTCTATGACTAAACGTGACCTGGTCGTCCGCATCAGCGAGGAAACCGGCCTCGTGCAGCAGCAAGTGCTGGATGTTATCCAGAAGACACTGGACCACATTTCGACCGCCCTTTCGCAGGGAGAAACCGTTGAGTTGCGCAACTTTGGCGTGTTCGAAGTGAAAGTCCGCAAGGCCCGCATTGGCCGCAACCCCAATTCTCCGGCACGTGATGTGCGCATCCCCCCACGCGCGGTGGTCAAGTTTAAGCCCGGCAAAGAGATGCGCGACGAGGTGATCAAGCTCACCCCGGGGCCCAGCGCCCCGCCCACGCCCACGCCACCTCCTGCGCCGCCGACTGCGCCCTAGGCAATGGGTATCGCGCCTGCGCTTAAGGGCGCGGGCTTCAGTGCGGTGATGCACGGGCTTGGGTTTTCCGGTTCATCGATCCTTCCCGAGAACCCCAGATCTGCGGCGTTTTTTATTCTCCTTTTTTAATTCCCCATTCCCCATGGAACGACTTCCTGGATTCCGCGATTTTTACCCCGAGCCTGTTCCCGACAAGGACAGTTGGAGCGCGGATGTACGCCAGCATGTTTTCGATCACTGGCGGCGCACGGCGCGCGGCTACGGCTTTCGCGAATATGACGGGCCGCCACTAGAACCACTGGAGCTGTACACCGCCAAGAGCGGCAACGAAATCGTCGCCCAGCTCTACAACTTTTCCGATAAGGGCGGCCGAGAGGTGGCACTGCGCCCGGAAATGACACCTACCCTGGCGCGGATGGCCGCCGCCCACGAGCGCCAATATAAGAAGCCCATCAAGTGGTTTTCCATCCCGCAGCTCTTTCGCTACGAGCGCCAGCAGAAGGGGAGGCTTCGCGAGCACTTCCAGCTTAACGCGGACATTATCGGTGAGCCGGCGCCGGCCGCCGACGCTGAATTGATCGCCCTGCTGGTGGATTGTCTCCGCGCCCTCGGGCTGACTAAGGACGACTTCGTGATCCGCCTGAGCAGCCGAAACGCCTGGCAGGATTTCTTTTCGCGGCAATGTCCTGATCCATCGCGGGCCTACGATTTTTACCAGATCATCGACAAGCTTGAGAGAGAGACTCCGGAAAACAGCGGGGCGAAATTGGCCGAAATTGGCTTTTCCCTCGAGAGTGTCCGCCAGTTCATTGCTGCAGCAGAACCCACGACTGAGCTTGCCAGTATCCTCGATGACTTGGCCGCACGCGGACTGCGCGATTTCGTGGCGGTGGACTACAATGTCATCCGCGGACTCGCCTATTATAGCGGGCCGGTGTTCGAGGCGTTTGATCGCAAGGGCGAGTTTCGGGCGATCGCGGGCGGGGGACGCTACAATAACTTAATCAAACTGGTTTCCGGCGGCAGGGTTGATCTGCCCGCCTTGGGTTTTGGCATGGGGGACGTTGTCCTGACGGAGTTGCTTCGCGCGCGCGGGCTGTTGGCGCAACGAACGACGAGCCTGGACGTCTTCTGCATGATCGAGGACGAGGCCATGCGGCCCGAATCTTTGGGCCTGGTACAGAGCCTTCGCGACGCCGGATTGGCGGTTGACTATTCGATGGTGCCGAGCAAGTCCGATAAGCAATTCAAGCGCGCCATGGAGCTTGGCGCCACCCACACCGCTCGGCTGGCGCGGTCACTCGACGGCGCTTTGTCGGTCAAGATCAAGCACCTCCTGACGCGCGCCGAACGCGAAGTCGCGCCCGCCGACGCTGCCCGGTCGATCCTCCAGGGAGGCGCATAGCGGCGCGTGGCACTCCGGGGGCGCCCGGACCGTCGACCGGGGTGCCGGTCACGGAGAATCCGCTCTCAGCGTGCTTTGAATCATCCGCTGGATTTGCTCCGACTCCCCCGCCAGCACGGTGGAGTACATCAAGACGGCGCAGCGGCCGCGGGCGTTCATGATGACGTAATAGTGGATCTTGTGCGAGATCAGCGCTGGGCCACTCCGGGCGGCGTTTGCCGTTGCGTACTGCTTAAGGAAGGACAAGTGCGTTCCATGCAAGCCACTGTCGCTCACGAACGGCTGCTCTTTGCGTGAGGACTCGATGAGTCCCTGCTCCTGGTCAATCTGAGAGCGAATCTCTTGAACTCCGCTCGCCTCGTTGGTCGCGGTTGGCCCCAGAAGCCACCCTCGAAGGACCGCTCCGGCATAGTTTCCTTGTCCCATCAACTGGGTGTCGCATTTTGCTTCGCTCCAAACAGTGAAGTATCGCTTCCAGTCGAGGCCCGGGTCGATGGAAATGCCCGCGTCATGGAAGGGCACCCGGCCTGCAGCGGGGAATCCTGGCTGGCTGGACCCGCCGAGCCTAAACTTGGATGACTCATGAATGCTCGCCGGGGGAATGCTATGAGCTGGGCTTAGAATCCGCGTGCTTGCTCGGTAATCCTTTTGGAGCGTCTGGCAAACCCCCTCCGCCGCCTGGTTGGCGATCCGTTCGGCTTCGGCCGCTGTGACGCCTGCCGCGATCAACCGCACGACCCCGTTCGTGTGCTGGGTTGTCCCCTTAAGTGTGTTCTCGGTCCACAGGGAAACCTGAACCCCCAGCCGGACGATGCCCGGGTTGGACCGCACGATGTCTCGTTCAAAGGATCGGCCAAGAATTGCGTTGTCGAGCGGGCGCACCACGAGCAGCGATTCGGCTCCGTACTCCGGGCGCATGCCGAGGGCTATCCACACAATCAGCGCAATCACCAGCAGCAGCGTGACCAGGCACCAACCGACGGTTACTCGTACGGACATTTGAGGATCGGGCTCAAACGCAGCTATGCGGCCGGCCGAAAAACCGGCAGGAAAAGCGGCGCTGGATGCGATGCGGAACGCTAGGCGGCTTCATTCGGCGTGACAATTCATCAATTGCGACCTCGTCCAACCCATCGGCAAGATTGGGCATCGCAATAGCCAAGTGCATGGGTCAATCCATAAACTTCCTGATCTCCTCTTCCGGCAAGGTCACATCTCCCATTGCCCTATCGATTTTCTCCGCGGTTTTTCGGAGCAGTCTTGGATCCTCCCAGACGTACACGCCGTGTTCCTGGACCAAATGGCGGTCCTCGACGATCAGGGTGCTGGCCAGGGTCTCCAGGGCTGCCATCCCGACGCCGGGAAAAGCGCTGGAGATGAATTTGGTCCTCGCTGCCACAAACGCATGGTTCCGCAGCAACGCGAGGTTGAACGCCTGGTTTGCCCGCTGTAAACGATCTATCATCGGCCAGAGCCTCTCGCTTGAGGAATCGACGCCCACCGCGAGCGCTGGATAGCCACGGATGACCGCACACTCTCGCGGGTCTGCGGCCATCGCAGCGTAGGCGCGTTGGATTGGAAGCTGGCCGGGTTGAATCTTTGCTTGGCCGTGCAGATGCTCACCGACCGTCATGCCCGCCTTCTCCAGGAAGTTGAAGTAAACAAGAAGGCCGGGGCTGCTTCGGGCAATTGTGACAAATGCGGCGAGATCGGTCTTAGTGAGCCGGTTCTCCCGATGCACAAAATGCCCGGCTTGATAGGGGAACAGCAGCGCTGTCGGTTGGTCGACCGCTGGAAACCCCTGGCTTACGATGGCGATCTCAAGGCCTTGAACTTCAGCCATTGACCGGTTCGTAATCCAAAGCGGCGACCTCGACTGATCGGGAGTGATGGCGCAGCCGAAGTTGCAGTTTGTGCCTGGGGGTGGGGTCCCGCGCGGCCGGTACTTCCGAACCTCGTTCAGCACCACGAGCCATTGACCGACCGGATGGGCGGCGTAACTCGCGGCCAAGGGCTTGCCATCTGGATCCATGACCGAGAAGGCGAGGCGGTCGTTCTCCATCGAGATCGTCACCGTCACCCTGCCGTGGTCCTTGGTGTCTACCAGGAAGGTGGTTTCGCCGGCGCGGCACGCGCGCTGGAAGACTTCCCTGAGCCCTGACACTACTGCGTCGATTTGGACTTGATGGTTCATGTGTTCCCGAGCTGGTTTTAGGATCCTCCGAGCCAGGGGCTCGGCCGCGGGTTCGGCCCGACCAGCGGACGATAAGTCTGCCGAGTCGAAATCGCACTTCGTTCGTCAGGGAGCAGGGGAGCCGTCCCGTTGGCTCGGAACACCCCCGATTGCGCCTGAGAGAGGGACCCAGGTGCTGTCGTTCGACTGGGCAGTATGCTGCAAAACCAGTGTGTGTTTTTACGATGCGCAAGTGGTTGATAATCAGGGTAGGGATTTTTGGTGGATCGAGGCGTCGCGATGGATATGATTGTGTGGGAGCTGGTTGCGAACGCAAATGGGAGGGGGGATATTCTGGGATATGGGGGGATATTAC
>Ga0265314_10000693_pt1 | contig 40905 bp, 23 predicted proteins | sample 4126metaG_FD_203106 | JGI IMG/M metagenome (GOLD analysis project Ga0265314, IMG submission 203106) | Rhizosphere microbial communities from Carex aquatilis grown in University of Washington, Seatle, WA, United States - 4-1-26 metaG | ecosystem: Host-associated > Plants > Roots > Rhizosphere >...
TCTGGGAGGACGGTCGGTGGGTGGCACACGAGACGACGGGGTGCGAGGTGGCTTGGCTCAGTTGGCGAGACGTTTCGCCGCATGGCGGCAGGGTCATGCGTTCGGGGCGCGGATTGCCGAGTCCCCCGCTATGCTGAAGGAATACTCGCGGTGCAAACTTGCGTACATCCCACTCGGGTGCGGATTTCATTCGGAGGCTCCACTTGCGCGTGACGCATCCTGGAAAAAGACGCTGCAAGGAACGCCATGGCTCTTCACCGCGAGTGGTGACGGTCCTTTTTGCCCCTTCGACGTCCTTGACCAGATCGATCCAGCACGTCCCGACGCACCCGTTGCTGATGTTGCACCAGAGTTTCTCAAATTGCTAAAGGATGCGGGCATCGAGTTCGGGACTCGGCTGCCCGATGCACCCGCAATCATCCGACTTCGTGTGCAAGGCCCATCTGCTCCGATAGCAGAATTACTGGAACTGGCACGGAGCGCCATCGAAGAGGTTGGCGACGACACCGAAAAGCGAGAATTCCTCACGGAAACACTTCGGCAGACCAACTTGTTCCCACTTCCTCCGGGACGAGAGTCCCCCGACCGGCTCACTCGTGTTTCGCTGGATCGCGTCGTCCGCAGTGAGCGAGGTCGCAGCACTTTCGGGTCGTGGACCGCCAGCGCGGACTCGTTCTCGGTCGATTCTCTCGAAAGTCAGTTGTTCGAGATTATTAGTTCTGTTGTGCAGTTTCCAACCAACACGACGGGTCGGCAAGCCCTGGATTTTCTCGCTTGGGCGTGGCGAACAAGACCCGATGCCGATCGCGTGCGGAATCTAATTCCGCGCGCCTACCAGTACGTCCGTGAAGATTGGGAGGCGAACAGTCTAGGGAACCAGTTTGAAGGCGTGCGAAGCTCCATTGTTGTGTTCATTCAGAACAAGCGACAATGGTCGCCCGTCACAGACGAAACGGTGTTTCTCAACGATTTCCCCGAAGGAGTTCCGCTTCCAGACGGGGTCGTCATCTTGCTTGCTACTCCCGGACACTTGGGCGACAGTCGTAACGATCAGGTTGCAGTTGCCGAATTATTGGGTCTGAAGTTGCTTTCGAGCCGGTTCCGTATTGACACGTTACTGGTGGGGTCGAATGCGGCTCCAGATCACTGGCAAAGAGCATTCGCAAAACTGCAACGAGACCTTCTTGCTCGTCTGTCAACTCCCAATTCTGACGAACACGAAGACCAGAGTTCCGACCAGAGACCACTGTTCTCGCTCAATCGTTGCGAGCAAATCAACACGATTGTTTTTGACCGTGGCATCGAGGTTCACAGGGCGCCGCGGCTTGCCACAATTGCCGATGGAGCCGTCACTGTAACGGGAGATCCCGAGGACTTTGCCGATGCGGTGTGCCGCCTTCTCTTCAACGAATGGGGGCTCCGACTGCGACGCGACCTCGTCGACTTGATCCCGAAAGTCGCCATCCAACTGTCCCGCATTGATGATGATCAGTTTTGGATCGAAACAACCAAGCCGGCCGACGGTTCTGATTCGCAGGGAGTTTCGTCCGTGTCAGGCGAAGGTGTGACCAAAGTCGATGATGACGAAGGTGGCCGCACAGATGACACGAGCGAACTGGAGGAAAGGAACCCAGACGCACCTGCGTCATCCGGCCTTCCGTCGCACGGAAGTCCCGGGTCGGCCGGAGGCAAAGACCAAGGCAACAGGAAATCTCAATCGGATGGCGAGGCACGACCTGACGGCAAGCCCGGACGTGGGCATACTGCTTCGGATCGTGAAGGCATCATAAAGGCACTTGTGCAAAAGCGTGATGAGATCGAAACGAAGTTGCTTGAAGTGACGTCAACGGGTGTGGTGCCAATCGAGATAGGAAATGACGAAGAACGACCGAAGCGAGTATTTCAGTCGGACGAGCGCTTTCGGGAAGCCGTCATGGAATACGAACGCAAACGCGGTCGCATTCCGGAATTGAAGAGCGAGACGGAAGCAGGCCATGACATCGACAGCTTTGTTCGGGAAAAGGGAAGTCTCGGACGCAAGCTCCTGCGTAGGATCGAAGTGAAAGGCAAAGGCGTGCCCTGGACCGGAGACGAAATCGTTGAACAGTCGGACCGACAGTATCGGGACGCCTCGATGTGCGCGGTCGAGCCCGGGGTCAGTCTCGCGGTGGGTTTCGACTACTGGCTTTACGTAGTTGAAGATGATGGTACGCACAAGCTAGACGTTCTCCCGATCCGCAACCCGGCCAAGCGAGCCGCGCATTACGAATTCCGTTCGGGAACTTGGCGTCATCTCATAGAACTTGAAGAGGAAACGTCTCCTGGTTGACGTTGGAAGTCATTCGCCAATCATCAGCCGCGAATTCACTGACGATTGATCGTGTGCTTGCGGCCGGTGGTCGCCATCGCTGCAAGAGCTCGGGTGTCTTCAATCACCCATTTCTTCGACCACCCATTTCAATCACGCATCCCGAGGGCGGCAGATCGAACAGAAGGGAACGAAGGACACGAAGTACGCGCTCAAGGAAGCCACGGCCATCGTGGGATTTGTCCCTTCGTTTGCTTCTGTTCAAGTACCTAGCAAAAGCAGCCCGCGTTAAGGGGTGGAGGCGACCCCGTCAAGGTTGATTGGTCCGAAGACGGGCACCGCCATGTCAAGACCGTCAATCAAATTGCAGTACGGGTTAAGCCCATGGCCATACCATAGCTGCGATCCTGGCGGAATTTCTCCGGTCAGCTTGAGGACAACCGTTTCTCCATCCGCTCCAACCGCCGCGTCGAAGATCAAGGGAATCTCCGTGTCATCAGCCCGCCGAATCGAAAACCCGGCGATATGCCGCTGCGGCATCAGGCCAATCGGCCGCGGAGGCTTCTGGCCGGAATCCTGCTCTTCCCGCTTGTTGACCCCTTTGAACTTTACGAACAGCTTTCGGTCCGGGCCGTCCGGCCCTTTCATGACGTTGTCAAGAGTCGGCGTCGTGGCCTCCGCCTGGCCATATAATTTTCCCAGGGCGATCAGCGCCAACCGGTTGCCGGCGCGCTTCAGGCCCTGTGTGCCAACGTGAATGAAGTCGTCCATTTCCAAGTCGACCACCGCGACGACCGCCGTATGCGGCACCTGGTCGGGAACCAGCCGCTGCGTTTCCTGGACGGCGTTCCAACCCTTGGCACTGGAGTTTTCGAGGGTCCGGCCAATCTGAACGAAGTAGAACGGCAAGTCGGGCCGTTGAAGATCTTCGCGAACCGCGGCAATGAAGGCCGGAAAGACTAGTGGGAAAGCCTTGGCGTTCGCCTCGCCATGCTCGGCTTCGCCCTGGTACCAGAGCATCCCCTTGACCTTACCACCGGCCTTCTTGACCTGGTCGAGCATCGCGCCGTAAAGACTTCCGCGTCCCAGCTCCTTCTTGGCGGGGGCCCATTGCACCATGTAGGTGCCGCCCACGGCGCACGGAAGGAGCCCGATCGGAACGTCCGTATGCTTGACGAGCGTCACCCTTAACGGCAACCCGAGGCCTGCTCCGAGTGGATGGGTCTTCTGCCGCTTCTGATCGATGAGCCACCAGTGCAGCGGTTCCTGTGCGCGAACCCAGCGGCCATCGTGTTCGAGCGCCATGACTTTTGGGTGGGGCGGCGTGACGTCGATCAGGTCGCCGATCCCTTGCATATTCGATTGCCCGGCCAGTACCCAGAGGTCGCCGACGAAAATCGGTTCGACCGACAGCGTTCGTTCGGCGTCGCCGACTTTGACCTTCGCGGTCACGTGGTACGGCCCCCCGGTTGGCACTCCGGTGAACTTGCCATCCACGAATGAGCACACCGTGCGCTCCGGTAACCCGGTCAGCTCCGCCGAGCAAATCACCGCCTGGTCGAGACCGGGCGCAAGGATGACGGGAATTTCAGCTTGCCCCATCTCATCGCGCTGGTACACGCGAAAGGCAACCGGCGCTTGAAGCGGCGAGCGTTCGTCCGTTCGCCCACTGGCAGTATCGTCCGCGTGCGCCGACCTGGCGCCCGCCCAGGCGGCCATGAGAAAGCTCATGCCGGCGACCACCATCGAAAAGACAGGCCTGGCTTGCGCTGCGGGTTCGTATCGAACCATGATTCATCCGTCCTACCCGATGTGCAAGAATTCGTTGGATGCCAGGAGGATCGAGCATAGGCCCGCGAGCGCTTGCTGGCCAAGTTGCGCGGGCGGCGGTTCCAATTGCCACGGCAATTAGCTCATCTCCGCAATCGGCCGGCCGCCGTCGCTGACGATCGGGTGCGGGCGACCTTGAAGGTCGGTCCACTGCGTTTCAAGGTCGATGTCGAGGTGGCGGAAAACGGTCGCCGCGAGATCGGCGGGAACCACACGCCTGTCCTTGACGTGATAACCTCGCTCGTCGGTGCTGCCGATCACCTGGCCGCGCGGGCCGGCGCCGCCGGCCGCGAGCACCGACATGCAGTTGGGCCAGTGCGTGCGCCCGCCCGTCGTCGATATCTGCGGTGAGCGTCCGAACTCGCCCATCGTCAGCACCAAGGTATCGTCGAGCAAGCCGCGCGATTCCAAGTCGGTGACCAGCGCATGGAGACTGCGGTCGATACTGGGATAGAGCGGTTTCATGCCCTTGATGAGGCCGCCCCAGATGACGTCGTCGCCGTGAACGTCGAACACGCCAAAGCGGCCGCAGACCACGACGAACGTGACACCGGCCTCGACCAGCCGCCGCGCCAAGAGCGCTTTCTCGCCGAAACTGTCGCGGCCGTAAGCGTCGCGCATCTTCTCGGGCTCGCGATCGACTTGAAACGCATCGCGGGCCTTTCCTGAGAGCACCATCTCCAGTGCCTGGCGTCCGTACTGGTCCATTTGCTCCATCGCTCGACTCGCGTCCAGGTCGTGTCGCAAGCGATCGAACTGCCGGCGAAGCCCCTCGCGATCCTGGGCACGGGCCAGGCTGACTCCGGGGGGCACCCCCAACGAATCCGCCAGGCCCGTTTCGCGGACCGGCTCGAAGGCCGACCCCAACTCTCCGGCGCCCCAGATATCGGAGTGCCATTCGGTGAGATGGGGGCTGCCCATGCCGACGTAGGCTGGCAACTCGGGGTCGTTGGCTCCGCGAAAACGCGCGGCGACGGAGCCCATCGACGGAAATCGTCCCCGCAATGGTCCCGCCAGCGTCGATTTCAAGTCTTTCAGGGCCTTGGAATTGCCGGTCTGCATCACGGCGGCGCGATGGTCGTCGCTGTCGCGACAATCGACCGAGCGGATGATCGTCAACCGGTCGAGAATATTGGACAAGTGTGGAAGGTGCTCGCAGACTCGAATGCCCGGCAACTTGGTTGCGATCGAGCCGAACGGTCCACGTTCTTCGACGGGTGCATCGGGTTTGGGATCCCAGGTATCAAGGTGGCTTGGGCCGCCGGAGAGCCAGAAGAGAATGACGCTTTTCCGTTTCGATCGCTGCGCTGCGTGCGACGCCGCCTGGGCGTGCAACACGTCGGCCAGCGAAACACCCGCGATTCCCGCAAGCCCCGTCTGCACGAACCAACGCCGGGAGCCAATGCGAACGAGGTCCGACGCCGCCGGCCGCAATCGCGCGCGACGCGCGGCGCCGGCATGTTCGGCATTGTGGCGCTCAGCAACGGACAGGTTAGTCATGGTGACTCTCTTCTTTTTGTCTGTTGGGAACGCACTCCATGGCGTTCCGCGACGCTTTATAGCCTGCTGACGCCGACACGAACATCTCCATGATCGGTTGCCCGATCTGTTTCATAATACGATTACATCGAAGCCAGGTCGCCAGGTCAACGGTCGCCGGCGTGAATTGGCCGTCGACGTGACGCGCCCCTTGACCCGGCGTTAAGCAAGCGCGCCGCGCCGCTATGCGGCGGTGGAAGGCCCAAAGAAAAAGCCGACAAAACACGTTCTTTATCGACAAGCCAGCGGTCTCGGCCGCCAGGCCGTCTCGCAACCCGTTAGGCCCGTACATCCTAAGCCAGAATCTCTTTCACGACTCTCGCCTCAGAATTGGCGGTGAGCCTCTCGCGTTGTCCATCGAGCTCATGATAAAGCTGCTTAAAGTCAAATCCCAACTGATGCAGGATCGTCGCGTGGAAGTCGGCGACGCTGACGGGATTTTCAACCGCCTTGAAACCCAACTCATCCGTGGCCCCATAAACGGTTCCCCCTTTGACGCCCTCACCGGCCAGGGGTACAATCAACCCTCCGCGCATTTTTGCAGCCGTTTACCAATGAGGCTGCCTCCAGATCGGGCCGTACCAGCACATCCGGAGCCCGCTGGCAATGTCGAATGATGACCCGGTCACGCTTTGGATGGACGAACTGCGCAACGCCGATGAAGCGGCGGCAAGGAAGTTGTGGAACCATTTTTTCACTCGTCTTTCTGAACTGGCCCGGAAGAAACTGAGCCCGGAAACGCGACGGGTGTACGACGAGGAGGACGCGGCCCAGAGCGCATTCCACAGCGCTTGCGCGGGAATCGCCGCCGGGCGCTTTCCGGAATTGCACGATCGCCAGAGCCTCTGGCACCTGTTGCTGGTGATTACGGCGCGGAAGGTGGCCCATCGGCACCGGCACGATCGGCAGCAGCGCCGCGACGCGCGCCGGAACATGTCGGACACGATCTTTTTGCCGACCAGCGGCGCTTCGGGTCCCACCGACGTCGAGCTGATCGCCTCGCGCGAACCGGCCCCGGAATTCGTCGCCGAGTTCGTGGAGACTTGCGAGGCCCTGTTCCAAAGCCTCGACGATCCGGCGCTCAAGCAGGTGGTCGTACTGCGGATGGAAGGCTACACCGACGCCGAAACGGCCGATCGGCTCAAGTGCTCGCGGCGCACCGTTCAGCGTCGGCTCGAAGTCATTCGGCGCCATTGGGACCGTCTGGAGCTGACGAGTGAATGATTCCAATCGCTACGCCGGCCTGTCCAACGAGCAACTCGAGGAGGTCCACGCCGCGTGCGAGACCTTCGAGCAAGCGCTCCAGAACGAACGGCCGATGCGTATCGAAGATTGCCTGGCGGCGGTTTCCGAGCAAGTCCGGGGGCCGCACTTTCGTGAGCTGCTCGCCATCGAGCTGGAAGGGCGAATGCCGTTCGACACGCCTGGGCAAATCACCGAATATCGGGCCCGCTTTCCGGACCGCCACGACGACATCGAACGGGTGTTCCAGGAACTGTCCGGGTCGCGGCTCGTCGAGGACTTGCCCAAGAGAATTGGCCGCTATCGCATCGAGAAGGTGTTGGGCACAGGCGCCTTTGGGCGAGTGTACCTGGCCTTTGACGAAGAACTGAAACGCCCCGTGGCCGTCAAGGTGCCGCACGCCGCGCTGGTCACCCGGCCCGAGGATGTCGAGCGGTGCCTGACCGAAGCCCGCACGGTGGCCAATCTCGACCATCCCCACATCGTTCCCGTGCATGATGTCGGCAGCACGGACGACTTTCCCTGCTATATCGTTTCCAAGTGCGTCGAAGGGACCGATCTGGCGGTGCGGATCAAGCGGTCCAGGCTGTCGTACCTGGCGATGGCCGAGCTGGTGGCCGCATTGGCCGAAGCGCTGCATTACGCCCACAAGCAGGGGCTGGTCCACCGTGACGTCAAGCCGCGCAATATCCTGATCGACGACCACGATCGGCCGTACCTCGTCGATTTCGGCCTGGCCCTTCGCGACCAGGACCTTGGATCCGGACCGCGTTTCGCCGGGACGCCTCATTACATGAGTCCCGAACAGGCGCGGAGTGAAGGGCACCGCGTCGACGGCCGCAGCGACATTTACAGTCTCGGCGCGGTGTTTTACGAGCTGCTGGCGGGCCGGCGCACGTTTTCGGCCGAGAGCCAGGCGGAACTGCTGGAACAGATCACCTCCCAGGAAGCCAGGCCGCCGCGGCAGATTGACGACCGGGTGCCGAAGGAATTGGAGCGGATCTGCCTGAAAGCCCTTGCCAAACGCGCCAGCGATCGGTACACGACGGCGCTCGACATGGCCGAGGATCTTCGGCATTTCCTGGAAACATCGCGGACGTCGGCGACCGCCGCGCTTGACTGGCCGCCGCGAACTGCGGCGGAACCTTCGAAGCCGGTCCGCGTCGAGCCGTCCGGTTCGACGACGCGCAAGGTCGATTCCGACAGCCGGCCGATCAAGATCGTCCCCAAAGGTTTGCGTGCTTTCGACGAGCACGACGCCGACTTTTTCCTGGAGCTGCTGCCGGGTCCGCGCGATCGCGACGGTCTGCCCGAGTGCATTCGCTTCTGGAAGACCAAGATCGAGGAAACCGATCCGGACAAGACGTTTTCGGTAGGGCTGATTTACGGTCCCTCGGGTTGCGGCAAGTCGTCGCTGGTGCAAGCGGGTCTCTTACCCCGGCTCTCCGCGAACGTCATCGCCGTCTATGTCGAGGCCACGCCCGAAGGCACGGAAGCGCGGCTTCTTGGCGGCCTGCGAAAGCACTGTCCGGGGGTGCCGGGCGAGGTCGACCTGAAACAGACGTTGGCGGCGCTGCGGCGCGGGCAGGGAATCCCAGCCGGCAAGAAAGTGCTGATCGTTCTCGACCAGTTCGAGCAATGGCTGCACGCCACGAAGCCAGACCAGAGCACCGAACTGGTGCAAACGCTGCGGCAATGCGACGGGGCGCGATTGCAGTGCGTCGTGATGGTGCGCGACGATTTTTGGCTTGCCGTCAGCCGGTTCATGCTCGATCTGGAAGTCGACCTCGTGCCCGGCCGAAACGTCGCCCTGGTTGATTTGATCGATCTGGATCATGCCCGCAAACTTCTGGCGGCTTTTGGCCGGGCCTTCGGCAGACTCTCCGAAAACCAAGGGCCAGTGCCCAAAGCACAAAGGGATTTTCTCAAGCAAGTCGTCAACGGCCTGGCGGAGGAAGGCAAGGTCGTCTGCGTGCGTCTGGCACTGTTCGCCGAAATGATGAAGAGCAAGCCTTGGACACCCGCCGCGCTCAAATTCGTGGGCGGGACCCAAGGTGTCGGCGTGACCTTTTTGGAAGAGACATTCAGCGCGCGCGGGGCAAACCCCAAACACCGCCGGCAGGAGATGGCCGCCCGCGCCGTTCTCGGAGCTCTGCTCGGGGAATCGGGCAGCAACATCAAGGGCCGCATGCGCTCTTACTCGGAGCTGCTCGAATTGTCGGGCAATGCCGGCCGGACCCAGGAGTTCGACGAATTGATCCGAATCCTCGACAAAGAAGTCCGCCTGATCACGCCTGCAGACGACGAAAAGTCGGAAGTCGGAGGTCGGAAGTCGGAAGAAAGGAAATCGGAAGCGGTCGGAAATCTCGCCCCTCCCGTCCCGCCTACTCCGGCCTCCGACTTTCGACTTCCGGCCTCCTTTCAGCTCACCCACGACTACCTCGTGCCGTCGTTGCGGGAGTGGTTGACTCGCAAACAGAAAGAAACCCGACGCGGCCGCGCCGAGCTGCGACTTGAGGATCGTTCGGCCGAATGGAACGCCAAACAAGAAGATCGACACCTGCCGTCGCTATGGGAATGGGGTACGATCCGCGCCTTGACCGACAAGAAAAGCTGGACCGGGCCGCAGCGGAAGATGATGCGCAAAGCCGGACGGTACCATGCGGTGCGGGGCGTGGTCGTCGCGGTCATGCTGGCCGTGGTCGGCCTGGCGGGCTGGGAAGGTTTTGGCCGACTGCAAGCGCACCACCTTCGAGATCGTTTGCTCGTATCCACAACCGCCGACGCGCCGGCGGTCGTCAAGCAGATGGGGCCGTACCGTCATTGGGTTGATCCGTTGCTTGTTGACGCCTACCAGGAGGCCAAGGCCGACATGGATGCGCGCAAGCAGTTGCACGCCAGCCTGGCCCTGTTGCCGGTGGACCCCGGACAACTGGAATACTTGTACGGGCGACTGCTCAAGGCCGAGCCGCAGGAAGTCGTCGTGATTCGAGAGGCCTTGCAGGCCCACCAGCACGACGTGACGCAGCGCTTGTGGATATTCGTGGAGACCCCGAAGAACGATCAAGATGAACGGTTCCGCGCGGCTTGCGCCTTGGCGTCTTATGTTCCCGACGATCCTCGCTGGGAAGTGGCCGCCGGAAAAGTAGCGGCGACACTGGTCATCCAGAAACCGTTCGTGATCGCCCAATGGACGACTGCCTTGAAGCCCATCGAGAAATGGCTGGTGCCGTCCTTGGCGGAATTCCTTGCGGACGAGGGACGAAGCACATCGGAAAGAAGCCTGATCGCCAGCGTCTATGGAATGTACGCCGACGACGTACACGATGCGTATGGTCGGCTGGAAAAGCAATTGGTCGAGCAAAGTAAATCGGATGATTCAGCGGAAGCCAGGATCTCCCTGGCAAAAAGACAAGCCAACATCGGTGTGGCCCTGATGGTCATGGGCCGGGGAGAGAACGTATGGCCGTTGCTCAGCCATCGAACCGATCCGACGGTGCGTAGCTTTCTGATCGAGCGATTGGGCCCAGGGGGTGTCGATTCGAAAGTATTGACAGCCCGGCTGGACGACGAGAGAGATAAATCCGTCAGGCGGGCGATCCTCTTGAGCCTGGGTGAATTCGGCCTGGACCGTTTGTCCCAGGCCGAACGACAGGAACTATCGCCCCGGTTGCTGCGACTGTACGAAGACGACCCTGACCCTGGAATTCACGCGGCGGGCGAATGGCTGTTGGGGCGGTGGCATGCCGCAAGGAAACTCCAAAAGATCACCAAGAGACTGGCAAGCGGGAAAGTGCAAGGCAAGCGGGGGTGGTACGTCAATCGGCAAGGTCAGACCATGATGATCGTTCCCAGACCTGGCGAGTTTTGGATGGGTGACGGAGAGGAGCGGCACCTGAGGCGGATTGGTCGCAGCTTCGCGATGGCCTCGAATGAAGTGACGGTGGAGCAGTTTCTCCGGTTCCGCAAAGACCGCGATTACCCCAAGCTTTCCGCTCCCACGCCGACGTGCCCAATGCATCACGTGCCGTGGTATGAGGCGGCGGAATACTGCAACTGGCTGAGTGGGCAGGAGGGGATTCCGAACGAGCAGTGGTGTTATCTGCCGAACGAGGCGGGCAAGTACGCGGCGGGGATGACGATGGCCGCGAATTACTTGCAGCGGACGGGTTACCGCCTTCCGACCGAGGCGGAATGGGAATGCGCCTGCCGCGCCGGGGCCGAAACGGTGTTCTCGTACGGCGATACCCAGGAACTTCTGCGCAAATATGCGTGGTACAACACCAATTCCCTTGAGCAGTCCCACCCGGTGGGATCGCTCAAGCCAAACGATTTCGGTCTTTCGGACATGCACAGTAATGTCTGGGAGTGGACGCAGGACCTTTACAAGGACTATCCGAAAAGCCAAGCGGGAGAAGCAATCGAAGATAAAGAAGATGTACTCAATGAGATCTCCGAAGGTAGCCGTGTGTTGCGTGGCGGCTCGTTCTACGGCTTTGCCGCGTACGTGGGGTCTGCCTTCCGCAACCACAGGGCGCCAACGTGGAGTAGCGATGGCGGATTTCGTCCGGCGAGGACCATGAGGCCGTAGGCGGCGGGGAATGCGATATTCGCGGGCAGGGCAAAACCGGGCAAGACCACCCATTTCAAGAATTTTGGCACAGCTCACGTGCCAACGGGCATTAAGTGGTTAAAGGCGGCCTGGACGCTCCCCAAGAACTGGTTTTGAGCCGCCTCTTCCCGGCTTTCCTAGTTTCTCGCGTCGGTCTTTCCAGCCTCCAAGGCGTGTTTCGATTGCAACAAGGATCAATCATGAAAGCGATCAAGCGGTGCAAGGTTCCGGGCGGCGTGTTGTGCGCGACTTTCTTCCTGCTCAGTTATTGCTCTGGAGATGAGAAAACCAAGGCGCCCGGTGGCGGCGCCGAGACGGCTCCCGTGTCGGTCCGAAGCGATTTGCATCGCGCTCTGGCGAAGCTGAGCGCCCCCAATCGCAACGCAAACCGAGACGACGAGGACGGTCAGGACGAGCCGGCTGACGGCCCGACCCAAAGCGACGACGACGGTGACTACGAGAGCGGTCAAAACGGGCCGCCCGCGGGCCCAACGCGTGACGGCGACGACGGTGACGACGAGGATCCCGACGATGGTGACGAAACGCCGGACGATGGCTCCCAGAAGGAAATGACTGACGACGAAGAAGGCTATCCCGCCGATGACGGCTATCCCGCCGACGCCGACGACCGAGTACCGCCCCGGCGCACACCAACGCGGATCCCTGAGTCGGACGACGACGACGAGGAAATGCCGGACGACGGGGCGACGCCAGCCGATGGCGACGAAGTACCGGCCGATGGCGGCGAAGCGCCGGACGACGGCGACGAAACGCCCCGCGCTGGCCGCACGTCGAACCCGCGTTATCCAAGCACCGATCACGAGGAAGATTACGTGGATCATGACGACTATGTCATGGACTATCAGGATGAAGACGGCGCTGAAGAAGAAAACGATCCCAACGACCCTGATCCCGATGACCAGCCGGAAGGTTGGAAGGCCATCCCGATCGACGAATTACCGGCGTACATGGGCGCCAAAGTCCCCCAAGAAATGCTACGACCCACGAAGGAATACCTCCTCGCGAATACGACGACCGTGCAGAACCTGACCGGCCAGAAGCTCGTCGTTTTCATCCAGGGTTCGGGCGATCAGCTCGACGTGCTGGGGACCTTGGACCTGAAGTCGGAATTCAATATGGTGGGTTTGGTCGGGAAGAAACTGGCGCTGGCCACCCTCGCCGGCGAGAACGTCGGCAACTCGACGTCGGTCGTGCTCACTTCCGGAATCATGCAGTTCACGGCGGCGGGCGCCGCCAGGTTGAACGGTCCGAGTCGACAATCGACCAGGTCCGAAAAGAAACCGATCAAGGCCGCCATATTCCAATTGACCAAATCCGAAAAGAAACAGATCAAGTCCGTCAAATTCCAATTGAACAAGTCCGAAAAGAAACAGATCAAGGCCGCCAAATTCGCGTTGAAGTTCACCGCGAACCCGGCACTGAGAGCCGTTTTGCAGGCCAAGATCGCGTTTCTGAAGGCCCGCGGGCAGTTGCGGCAACTGAAGAACGACATGTTGTTCGTGCTGGGCTTCGTTCCCGGAGGCAATCTGCCGTTTGCGGGTATCGTTCCAGCGCCCATACCGCCGTCGTTCTTCTCGCCCTTCCAGAACCTTTTGGCCCAGTTTCTCGGCGCGCCTTTGGGCGGCGGCAATGGATTTTCGGGCGGCGGCAACTTTCCGGGCGGCGGTGCGGGTCAGGGCGGCAAGGCGGTAATCAATGGCCCGTTCGGTGGCAAAATCGTGATCGGTGGCGGCAATGTTCCGGGCGGCGGCAAGATCCCCGTCGGCGGCGGCTTTGCGGGCGGCGGCATTTCGGGGGTTGGCGGACAGGCGGGCGCGGGTGGCAACCCAGGCTTTAAGCTCAAGCCGTTGCGCACGCAGTGGGCCGGCGGCAACGCCCTTACTTCCCGGATGTCGAAGACGGTGATTCACACCCAAGCCCAATGGAATGCGGCGTGGAAAGACGCTCATCCCATCACCAAATCAAAGAACGTGCCGAAACCGCCGGTGGTGGATTTCAACAAGCACATGGTGCTCGCGGTCTTCATGGGCGACGGATGGAAGGGCCATCCCGTGTCGATCACTTCGGTCAAACGGAGCGGCAACAACCTGAGGGCGACGGTGCGTGAAACCGTGCCCCCCGCCGGCGTCACGGCGAGTAAATTGAAGTCGCCGTATTGCTTTCAGCAAGTTACGGCCAGCAAGCTCCCCGTTTCCTTCGTCATCAAGAAGTAGACCAATGAAACTAGCCCTTAAAATCTCGTCCTGGATTCTCGCGATCATCGGTGTGATCGCCATGCTGAGGTGCGTTTTTGGCCAGTGGGATGCCGCAGATTTCGGCATCGGTCTCTTTCTTGCCGCACATGGAGCTCTTGCCAACATTTTTATCAAGAAAGCCGAAAAGCTGAACCCGGCACCCAGCCGGGTCCCGGTCGCCGCAATGGCGCCACGGTGAAAAGTACCCGACCATGAAAATTCTCAAGACAAAAAAATCGCGTCGCCTTGGCATGGTCGTTCTGGTCTGCGGACTTGCCTTTGCAACCCTGGTGTGGCGCGAGTGCGCGTCGACGGAGATCGGCGACATGGACAGGGACGGCATCGACGCGTTCGCGGGGTTTCTCGCTTACCGGTTGAAGGAGGGCCCCAAAGGTTCTCCCTCCCAGGAGGTTGGCGACACGCAGTTGATCGCCCTGGGCCACGACGTTGAAAAGTTCCGCGGCGCCGCGGTCATGGTTGACGACACGAAAGCCCTGGCCGGGCTGCCTGAAGTGGCGCCCGGCGCGTTTGACGATTTCCTCAAGGGCGAGATTTCCGCCAAGTTCCCGTTTATCTGGCCCTACGTGATCGCCGGATCGTTGACCATGATGGCCAATGCGCTGGGCGACGAGCCGGTCGCGGCCTTCTACAATCCGTATTTCGACGTGGCCATTCTCACGAAATGGAAGTTCGAAGCCGAGGCGGCCGCGGGCCCCGGCTACCAACTCATTGAGGCCGTTCCGGTCTCCGGCAGGGCATTCCTGGAAAACCGGGCCACTCAATCCACCGACCAGCCGATTTGGGCCGACTCGCCAGCGCGGCTTTTCGAAATCGGGATCGTCAAGGCGGTGGAGAATTTCGTCGCCGCCTTCGAGGAACGTTATCCGCCTTACGGGCACGACGCAGTGGTCCTTTCGTCGGACGCCGGCTCCGCGAACGTCGCCGTCGCGCTTGTCGAGGAGCGCGTCTTTTTTCTGATGCGTTGGGTGATCGATGCCCAAGACGCCTCGGCGGAAGTAAACTATTCCGCGGCAATCCAGCAGTTGCGCGAGGCCCTTTCCGACTCCTCCCCGGACAAACTGGAAGCCCTCTTGCCAAGGGACAATCCACAAAGAGCGGAATTCTTCTTTGACCTCGACGACGGCGTTTGCGAGGGGATGAGACCCTACCTGGTCGTCAAGCGGAACGTGATCTTCGTCAACCCGCTCTTTCCCAAGGTATTCCTCTCGGTTTATTTCGAGCCCGGCGACGCGGGTTACAGGCCCGAGTTGGTGGCACTTTTCAACCTTGGGGCTGATATTCTCACCGAGGGACCCGACGGCGATTTGATCGACGCTGCAAGCGGCGATCGCAACGGCGATTCGAGCAACGTCGCCAGCGCCGACGCAAGCGACTGATTCGAAAGGCGAATGCAATCCCGAGAAAATCGATGATGGATCCCTGCTTCCAGCGCAAATGGCTTGGCGCAGTTCTGCTCTCCTCCATGGCGGCTTTTGCGGTCCTGCGGACCAACGAGGTTCTGTGGGCCAACCAACCCCTGTGGGCAAACGTGCCCCTACTCGCCGCCCCGAGCGTGCGGGTATCGTCCCAGGACGAAATGGTCGTCGAGCCGGCCGTTCGGGAAGCCGCTTCCCGCGTTCAGAAACTGGCAACCAGGGACCCCGCCGCCTTCGCCGCGATTTTGCGGCAGGCCTTCGGCCCTCGGCTGAAGCCCGAGGTCGAACGCGAGCTGGTGCAGCAAGCCGGCCAGGGAAAGCTGCCCTTCGCCGGGCTGATTGTTTTCGTGCCGGCCGATGATCTCCCGGGCGCCGGCGCCGCGTACGCGCGCGAGAACGGCGGGGTGATATTTCTTAGTGCCGACTTCCGCAGCGACGCGGCGGCGCTGGCGGAGTTGATTCTGCACGAATGGGGGCACCACCTCGATGCCGTCCTGGGCGCTGGTTACTCGCCACTCGAGGCGGGTGTGGTTTTTCTCCAGGGCGTCAAGACCGGCGCGCCGATCCCCGCCGCCGGGCTTCGAAGTTCCGGTGCGCTCGACGATGCCCACGCCACCATCGAATTCGAAGGCCGCACGGTGCCGGTCGAGTGTAACTGGTTCACAAAGCACTTTGTCGATCCGGTCGCCAACATCGCGAAGGCGGCCGTGAAGATGGTTGAAAAAACGGTCACGTCGACGGTGAACATTGTGAAGAACGCGGCGCTCACCGTGGCGAATACCACCGTGGGAATCGCCAAGGGGGTCGCCTCCGGAGTCATGCTTGCCGTAGGGGACAAAAAGAAATCGGCCGAACTTGCCGCCGGAGCCCGAAGCTCTTTCGAGAGCGCCGGGACCTCCGCCAAAGATCTGGGGAACTCCGTCGTGGACAGGCTCGCGGCCGCGGGGGACCTGTTCAACACGACATCGAAAGAACTAAACAAGGTAGCTCCCTTACTCGGGACCGCCGTGGATATTGGCATAGGCCTTACGCCCTTTGGTCCTTATTACGCGTTTTCCAAAGGGGTCGCCGACGTCAAGAGCGTCGTCGAGCATGGCGGTAACGCGGGGGAAATAGCCGGCACCGTTGGCTTCGCTCTCATGGATGTCGGAGGGAGCGCGCTGGGGAGAGTTGCCGGGGGAATCAAATTCGCCAAGGCTTCCGGGGCATTGGCCATAGGCAAGCCCGCGACCAAATACTCGCAAGCTCTCGAAAAACACCTCACCAATAAAGCCAAATGGTCCACATGGGACGGTTTCAAGAGAAAATCTGGGGCGCTAATCGACGACTTCAAAGCGCCAAAGGAGCGTTCCGGATATGCGGTGGCCCTCGAAAAACAAATGAAAAGAAAGGCTCCGTGGTACACACTTGACGGTTTCAAGAGAGAAGCTGGAAAACTGAGCGACAAAATCAAGGGCCCAACTACGGACAAATGGAAGTACACCAAGCCGACAACGCAAGAAATTGCTTTTGGAAGGAAGCTTGTGGAAGATTGGTGGTATACGACCAAAATGCTCGAGTATGCGAAAGATGCGAAATCTGTGAATTTGCTCGTACGCACGCAAGACTTCATTCCGGGCCGCGATCGCGACGACGAAGGAAAACTAACCGGCAAGGGCGGGAACGAGTGGCAACATCGTTTCGAAGCGGTAAAAGAGTCAGCCGAGTCAACCGTTGACCTATTTAAGCCAAAGGACAAGCCGGAAGATACGCCGGACGGGAACGTGCCCAAAACGGCGTCCGGCGGTGGTTCCTCCACGGAGCCGCCACCCCAAGTCACGGTAAGCGGTGGCGACGACGGCGTCGGCGACGAGTTGCCGACACAGGTCGTCAAGAAGAAGCCACGACGAAGCCCCAACACACAAGTTCAACAACGAGAGCCCGACGACGGTACGATACGACAACCGCCCAGCGACCCTCCGACGGACGACGGCGATGACATGGAAGACGGCGACGATCCGACGCGCGGCAACGCTCCGACGGACGACGGCGATGACATGGAAGACGGCGACGGTCCCTCGCCCCACGACGATACTCCCGACGACGGCGGCGACGACGGCATGGAAGGGGGCGAGAACGAAGGCGATGACACGGAAGACGGCGACGGTCCGACACGCAGCGGCGACGATGAGGACGATGCGATGGACGGTGACGACGACGGTCCCACACGCGGCAACGCTCCGACCGATGACGGCGACGACGATGACAAGGAAGACGGCGACGGTCCCTCGCCCCACGACGATACTCCCGACGACGGCGGCGACGACGACGGCATGGAACGGGGCGAGAACGAAGGCGATGACACGGAAGACGGCGACGGTCCGACACGCAGCGGCGACGATGAGGACGATGCGATGGACGGTGACGACGACGGTCCGACACGCGGCGACGACGATTCGACGGACGACGGTTCCGACGATGGCCCAACGCGCCGAGACGCGGGCGATGAAGACGAGGGTAACGATGCGAAGGACGGCAATGACGACGGCCCGACGCGCCCATGACTACCGCTGCTGCCTCTGGGTCTCTGGGTCTCTGGGTCTCGGCGTCTCACCGCCGGCGCCGCGGTCTCGGATATCGTAGCAAATGATTTCGACGGGTGTTCGAATAAACAGCCGTCCGCGGGCGATCACCGGCATGTTCCAATCGAGCAAGCCCTTCTGGTTGCGCGGCCCCGTGTTCTTCAGGCCATGCACATTTTCGATCCGCCCCTTCTCGACGTAAGCCTTTGGATTGGCCTCGATCAGCCTCAGGGTCTGATGACTGCGAACGTAAATGAGCCCCTCCGCGGCACTCATCGAAAGTCCCATGCGGAAGCCGGGCTGCGACCATTGGAGCTTTCCTGTTTTCAGCTCCGTACAGCGAAGGGAAAAACTCGCTTTGCCGGGCTTCGCCCCCATGTCCCAGGCTTCTTCACGCTTGTCGACCCAGAAGCCATACACATGCCCGTCGACGATCACAGGCGGCGTGATCGCCTCATGAACTTCGCCGCCCGTCCAGAGCACGTTCGGCTTCGGATCGGCCTGGGAGAAATCGCATTCCACCAGCGACTTCCGCCAGCCGTCGAGATCGTCGAGAAAGAGATTCGGGCCGACCGGCCTGAGTGCGCCACTGGCCCAGGCCGGGGCTTCGTTGGGTCCGGAGCATTCCCAATTCCAGACTTGCTTTCCGTCTGCCAGTCGCAGAATCTTCCACTGGCGATTTCCGTGAATCACGAGGCAGGCTTCGCCGTTATACGCGATGGGGAGCCCGCCGCCAGTGACCAGCCCGGGACCGCGGGTGCCGGGCGCGCAGGTCTCCTCGAATTTCCAGGCCACCTTCCCCGTCATGGCGTCGTAGGCGAAGACCTGCATCTTATCGCTCACGTCCGTCTTGGCCCAAGCGGGAATGGCGGGGTTTCCCCCCTGCCAGTAGAACAGCACGATCTTGTCGCCGATTGGGACCAGCGAGCCGTTGAATCCTTTCCACTCCAGGTTGCCGTCGCCCTTCAGCGATCCGTCGAGATAGGGAGACTCTTGTCTGAAGTTGTGTTCCCAGACGATACTGCCGGTCTTGCGTTCGAAGCAGAAGCCATGCCCGAAGGTCCCCACTTCATAAACGTAGTGGTCGGTAATCGTGGGCGTCGCCCGAACGCCAAGTTCTCCCCATCCGACGGAATAGGCGGGAGGCACTTCGTAGGTATGGCTCCATTTCACCTGGCCCGTGTTGGCGTCGAGACACTTGACGGTTTCATGCAACTCATCGCCGTCCAACTGGGCAAAGCAGAGGTCGTCGCCGGCGACGGAAGGATGGTTGGAACCGGTGCCGACCGGGATTCTCCAGAGCACGCTGGGGCCTTCCTTCGGCCATTCTTTGAGCAATCCCGTTTCATCCGTCGTGCAATCGGCCTTGGGCCCCGCCCAATGGGGCCAATCCGCGGCTACCGACGACTTGATCACATCAGTGTCCGCCGCCGCAGAGGCACACGCCAACCACATGATCAACGTTGCTAGATACATAGTTTGGCTTCCGTTAATGCTTCGCGCCGATGCAGTAAACCGCTTCGCTGCCTCGGATGATGATCTTGTCGTCGATGAAGAAGGGCGTCCCCACGAGGGCGTCGTCAAGTTGGTTGATACGCGCCAAGTGGTACTCGCGGCCGAGTTCGACGACGGCGGTGTGTCCCGCGTCGTCGAAGAAAAAGACATTTCTCCCCGCCGCGACGGGGCTGGCGTACGAGTAGCGCGCCTGGGCCAGGCCTTCAATCTTCAAGCCCGGTTCAATCGTCTCGGCCTTGGTCGCCTGGTCGACGACCCGGGTGACCGTCAGGAGCTCGCCGGTTTTCGCGTCGATGACATGCAGCCGGCACTTCTCGCTCTCGATCGTGTAAATGAGACCGTCACTGTAAATGGGGGAGGCCATGAATTCCCCGCCAAGCTCGGTTTTCCAAAGCTTTTTCAGCCGCATGCCCTTTTCGGCCCTGGCGGGCAATTCCAGTGCGGTCGCTTCGGTCTCGATGACATAGAGCACATGGCCCTCGACGAGGGGCGTAGTGAAGGTCGACTCGAACAGCCCTCGGCAAAGAATTTCGCCATCGACCAGGCTCACGATATCACCCGCAGGCGTGATGGCGACCTCAACACCGTCGATTTTGGCGATGGCGGGCGTGCCGTGGGTCGGTTTGGCGTCCGTGGCTTTCCACAGTGTTTCGCCGTCTTTCGCGTTCAGGGCCAGGAGGCATCCCCAAGACAGAATGATTCGGTCGCCGACGAACATGGGCGAGGAGCTGAAGTGCTCTTCATCCTCGGCCGTTTCGATGATCCTGATCCACTGCTCCTTGCCCTGCAAGTCGTAGCAGGCGCAGAGGCCCATGGCATTGATATAGAACACGAGCTCGCCGTTGCTGGTGGGCGTGGGGGTCGACTGCTTGCTTTCGCCGCCGCATCCCCGCATCAGCTCATTCGATAGATCGGCCGGGATGTCTTTACTTTTCGTACTGAAGAGGTCCTTCGTCCAGAGGACCTTCCCGTCGGCGATGTCGAGGCAGACGAGGCTGCCCATTTCGGCCGTCACGAAGACCTTGCCCCCGGCGACGATGGGCGAAGAATAGCCGCCGATTTCAACAGGGGTCTTCCAGAGAATATTCGTGTCACTATGCCATTCGCTGGGCGGATGAATGTTTGGAAAACGGCCGTTGCCGTCGAATCGCCACATGATGTCGACGGCTTCCCCTCTCTTAACTGCGGCTGGTCGTGGCGCTGCCCGATCTTCGGCATTCAGTGCCGTCGGGGCCGCGGCGACCAGAACGACAAACAGTCCACGATACATAGCATTCCTTTCGCCTTAAGGAATTGAGTATCGCTCGACGAGCGGACCGCGGCAAGGGTTCTGCCGTTGCGGGCTTGTTGCGTTGCCGCCGGCACACCGCCTGTCGATCCATGTCATTGAGCAGTGCCCAAGCCGAGCTGCCGACCCGTGCTCAACGCTTGCAATCATGGATTAAACAACGCCAGGCCGACTGTGCCCGCCGCTGGGGCTGGGGGAAGGTTCTGGTACTGGGGCGAGTCGAATATCTCCAATTCCACCTGCGTCGTGGCGGAACAAAACGAGCAAAAAGCTCAAACTACACACGGCACTCGTTTGCACAGGCCAGTCGGCGAGTGCCACCCTCCCGGCAGCAGTTTGTTGAAAAAGATCATGGATTTCAAGACATAGGCGTGGATACCATAAAACGTGGGTTTTTCCGTGTTTTTTCGTCAGACTCTTGTTCTGGATTTGGCCGCATATTAAAAACAGACGTTAGATCGATCGGAACAGTCAAGCTGGCGACATACCCAAGCGCGCCCGATGCCCTTTGCAATCTGCGAGAGCAACCGGTTGCAGGGCACCCCGGCGAGTTTCAGCAAGCGACCCATTTGAGAATCGAGCGTGTTGCCAAGTAGCACGAAGGGCCGGCTTGGCTTCGCCAGGTTCGCGGCCGCCGGCGTTTTTCTGTCGATTGCCGTGCTCGCTTTATGGTCATTTGCCGCCGAGGGCGTCGTGTACGCCTTGCTCCGCGGCGACCTGTCTGCCGCGGAGAAGATAAACCTTCTGCAGGAGTTTTTCGGGACACTGGGCGCTACGGCACCGTTGGCGTATGTCGCGATGGTGACGGGTGAGGTGGTTCTTGCGCCGTTGCCTGGCGCCATGCTCTACGCTCCCGGGGGCATCATTTTCGGCGGTTTTTGCGGAGGGCTGCTCTCGCTGACGGGCAACGTCCTCGGAGCGGGATTAGCCTGTCAAATCATGCGAACTCTTGGACGACCGTCTATCGAGCGGGCGATGGTTCGCGGATCACTGCGAAAATATGAGTCGCGGCTCGTCCGCAGCGGAGTTTGGATCGTGTTTCTGCTGCGGATCAACCCGCTGACATCATCCGATCTCGTTTCGTATGCCGCCGGAGCGACGTCGATGCCATTATGGAAAGTCATGCTAGGCACGTTTCTCGGAATGGCTCCTCTCTGTTGGGCACAGTCTTACCTCGCGGATGAGATTCTGACCGCATTTCCGAAGTTGATATACCCACTCTTCGCCGCCTGCGCGCTCTATACGATCGTCATCGTTTGGGTTGGCAGAAACATGTTGAAGCAGATCGCGAGCGAAGCCGCGTCGTGATGGTGCTGGCGAGCCACGGCGAACTTGCTGATGTGCGCGCTGCCCTCCGGCGGCAAGGCGCCCGAACTGGGGTAGCCGATGAATTAGTGAATACCGACTAAAATTTCGTTATTGGCGACGCCATCGAGGTCGTCTTTGTGGGCGCCCGCCAGTTTCGCAAAGTACCAATCCCTGCCAGCGCCCCCGTCGAGATGGTCCGAAACGCCGTCGTCGTGGACCGTATTCGCGTTGAGCTGCGCCGACAGGACCGCGGTGCGAACGTTGTAACTGCCGGCGGAATTCCATTCGGCCATGATTGATTCGAGCGCCGCCAGGTTATGGTCGTAGTCGGTGTACCCGCCGATCAGGATGTCGTCGCCGCCATGGCTTTCCAGGTGCCCGCCCCCTTTGCCGGCAATCAAGATGTCGCGCATCGGGCCGCCTTCGAGATGGTCGTTGCCGCCGCTGCCGCCAACCTCGACGGTCGGTCCGCCGCCGGCCTCGATGTGGGCGTTCGGGCCGTCGCCGGTAAAGAGGAAGGCTGGCAAAGTCACATTGTTGTCGACCGTGATCTCTTGATTCTTCGCCTGCCCGTAGACCACCAGGGCGTTCAGGCCACTGAGCGGGGTGCTGAACGACGAGCTGTTGTTAAACTCGACGACGATCAGTTTCTTGTTCAGCTCGACCTCGATGTGATTGCTGGTCGACGTGCCGCCCACGAACAGGTCGGTCTTCGTCGGGTCGAGGGGGTCGGGTTCCAGCGACGCCAAGTTGACCGCGATCGTAAAGGTCTGGCTAGCGCTGCCGCCATTGCCGTCACTAGCCTTGACGGTGACGGAATAGTTGTTTGGCGCCGCGGTAATCGTGCCGCCGATCACTCCCGTTCCAGCGTTGATCGCCAGGCCGGCGGGTAAGCCGGTGGCGGAAAACGTCCAAGTATCGCCGGCCGGCAAGCCGCTGGCCTGAATCGGTAGCGATACGGTGTTTCCCACGACGTAGCTCTTTGTGCCAGGATTCGTGATGGACAGGAGCGACACGTTCCAGGTGAAGCTCTGGCTGGCGCTACCGCCATGGCCGTCGCTGGCAGTTACCTTGACCGTGTAGGCGTTGGCTGCGGCGGTAACCATTCCGCTGATCACTCCCGTGCCCGTGTTGATCGTCAGGCCGGAAGGTAACCCGGTAGCGGAATACGCCCAGGTATCGCCGGTCGGCAAGCCGCTGGCCTGAATCGCCAGCGACACCGTGTCGCCGTCGGCACTGTTCTGTGTGCCCGGATTAGCGACGGAAAGGGTCGAAACGTTCCAGGTGAAGGTTTGGCTGGCGCTGGCACCCTGGCCATCGCTGGCAGTGACCATGACTGTGTACGCCTTGGCCGCATCGGTCACCGTGCCGCTGATCACGCCCGTGCCGGTGTTGATCGTCAGGCTGGCGGGTAAGCCCGTGGCGGAGTAGGACCAAGTATCGCCGCTCGGTAAGCCGCTCGCCAAAATCGGAAGTGACACCGAGTCGCCGTCAGCGTTGTTCTGCGTGCCTGGATTGGTGACTGATAGAGTCGATACGTTCCAGGTGAAGCTCTGGCTGGCGCTGGCGCCCTGGCCATCGCTGGCAGAGACCATGACCGTGTAAGCTTTGGCCGTATCGGTCACCGTGCCGCTGATCAGACCCGTGCCGCTGTTGATCGACAGGCTGGCGGGCAAGCCAATGGCGGAATAGGTCCACGTGTCCCCGGTCGGCAAGCCGCTGGCCGAAATCGGCAGCGACACGGTGTCGCCATCGGCGTTGTTCTGCGTGCCTGGATTGGTGACTGATAGAGTCGAAACGTTCCAGGTGAAGCTCTGGCTGGCGCTGGCACCCTGGCCATCACTGGCAGAGACCATGACCGTGTAAGCCTTTGCCGCATCGGTCACTGTTCCGCTGATCACGCCTGTGCCGCTGTTGATCGACAGGCTGGCGGGCAAGCCAATGGCGGAATAGGTCCACGTGTCCCCGGCAGGCAATCCGCTGGCCGAAATCTGCAGCGACACCGAGTCGCCATCGGCATTGTTCTGCGTACCAGGATTGGTGACGGACAGGGTCGAAACGTTCCAGGTGAAATTCTGGCTGGCGCTGGCGCCTTGACCATCGCTGGCAGTGACTAAAACTGTGTAAGCGTTCGCCGAGTCCGTCACGGTGCCGCTGATCACGCCCGTGCCGGTGTTGATCGTCAGGCTGGCGGGTAAGCCAATGGCGGTATAGGTCCACGTATCGCCGGCCGGCAAGCCGCTCGCCGAAATCGGCAGCGATACGGTGTCGCCATCGGCACTGTTCTGCGTGCCAGGATTGGTGACTGACAGAGTCGAAACGTTCCACGTGAAGGTCTGGCTGGCGCTAGCGCCTTGACCATCGCTGGCAGTGACTAACACTGTGTAAGCGTTGGCCGCGTCCGTCACCGTGCCGCTGATCACACCCGTGCCTGTGTTGATCGTCAGGCTGGCGGGCAAGCCGGTGGCGGTATAGGTCCACGTATCGCCGGTCGGCAAACCGCTCGCCGAAATCGGCAGCGATACGGTGTCGCCATCGGCATTATTCTGCGTGCCTGGATTGGTGACAGACAGAGTCGATACGTTCCATGTGAAGCTCTGGCTGGCGTTGCCACCTTGGCCATCACTTGCAGTAACCGTGACGGTGTAAGCGTTGGCCGCATCGGTCACCTTGCCGCTGATTACGCCCGTGCCGGTGTCGATCGACAGCGTGGCGGGCAACCCGGTGGCGGTATAGGTCCACGAATCGCCGGCGGGCAATCCGCTGGCCACGATCGGCAACGATACGTTGTCGCCGTCGGCACTGTTTTGCGTGCCCGGATTGGTCACGCTGATCACTTGAGCTGCGCTGGTCACTGATTGGAAAGGCGTGAAGGCGACACTGGTTAGTTCCGAAGCGCCGCTATCGGTCGCAAGGGTGGTGAAGCCGGCATCGGCGCCCGTATCGGTGACTTCGATCAGTTTTTCGCCGGGATCGGGCTGGGAGCCGGTGCCAAAGGCAGTCGTGGCGAAGAGTTCCACCTGGCCGTCGACGACGCGGCCGGTCAGCCCCTTCACGCCGCCTGCCTTGTTCGGATCCGAATTCGGATTGGAAGCCGGGATCGGATTGGTCGAATCGAAACTGGCCGTGGGGGTAACATCGCCACTTCCATCGACGGTGTACGTGTTGTCCTTGAAGGAACCGGTGCTGTCGATGTAGTAGCTGAATTGCCAGCCCGAGCTGGTGTAATCGTAGCGAAGAATGCCCATCTCGCCGTCGGCGACATAGGCGACGTTGACGCCATTAATGGAGTTCGGGTTGCTCGGCAAATCAGCCATGTAGAAATCGAAGGGGCTCATGGGCTTGTTGCCGCTGGTGATATCCAGCGGGTTGGTCTGCGGGACCGGGATAAACAGTGTCTCGGGCTGTCCCGCGGCCGTCGGCAAGCCGGTACCGACCTGGTAGATGCCCGCCGACCCTGAGCGGACGCCGTCATACAACTGGCCGTTGAAGATTTCGACCGTGTTGACGTTCGCCGCGCCGTTTGGGCTAGTGAGTATCGTCGATGTGCCCGCGCCCAATTGCGCAAAATGCACGAAGTCGCTGCTGTCGCCTGAGTGTCCGGAGGTCCAGAACTGCGTGCCGTCGGTGCTGACGACGCCACGGAAATTGTCGCCGCTGTAGGCGTCGGTCAAGTTGGTGGTGGTGTTGATGACCCCCGCGCCGTTCACGGTGGCGATCACGCGGTTGAGCACGGAGGCGGGGGAGAAGGTTTGTTGTGGCGCCCACGCACTGACCGTGGCGTTGTAGCCGCCCGTAACCAGGTATTGGCCATTGGTCGAGAGGGTCATCTCCCCTTCGGACACGGAGTAGCTGCTGTTGGTGAAGGCTACATTACCGGTCGAGGACACGGTCGGCAGGCTGGTGGTGTATAAGGCGCCGGTCTGGTTCGTGGCGCCGATGGAAAACTGATCGATGAAATCCGGCGAGGGAGAGTCAGTAAGAGTATTGCCGTTCTCATCGCCAACGAGATTGCGGTTGGTAGGGTCGCTGGAGTCGATGCGCTCGACCGAAACCGTTAAGGGAGTGACGATAACAGAAATGGAGTACGGGCCCGTCTGAGAGTAGGTGTGTGAACCGGTCACGCTGAAGCCACCCGAGTTGTAGGTGATTGTGCCCGTGTCAGCCGGACTTCCATCGTCCCAGTTGATGCTGGCCGTAAACTGGCTCTCCAGGTTGCCGAGGTTACTGGTGCCCAGTGCGGCGACCAATCCCGGATCGGTAAACGTCGCGACAGTCACGCTGCTGAGCGGGACTCCCGCAACGGCGTTGATGGCGGGTCCGGCGGCCACCACGAGCGGCGCGTAGGCGACGCGAGCGGTGGGGTTGACCGTGGCGGTATTGCTGTTCGGGTCCGTGATGAGGATGCTGATGGGGTAAGAGCCAGCCGACGTGTAGGTATAAGTCCCGGTCACGCTGAACAGACTGACGTCGACGATCTGACCGTTGATGTTGGTTTGGTCGTTGGTGCCGAGGAACGCGATGTTGCCAGTGGTCGTCTGGCCGCTGGCCCAGGTGATCTGGGCCGTGAAGCCGGTGGGGTCGGTATAGGTGCCGTCAGAGAATGTCGCCACCACACCGGTGAACGGCTGGCCTACCACGGGGCTGATATCGACGCCGGTCGCTTGCGGAGCATTGATGGTGTAGGAAATCGGGTTGTCGGTCGGATCGCCGGCGACCAGGTTCATGCTGGAACCGCTGGCAATCAAGCCGTTACCAGGTGACGGGGTGTACTGGGCCGTGATGTCGCCGTGAACCCCGGGCGAGAGCGAATTGAGGGTGATGCTGGCCGTGCCGACATTGGTCGTGCCGACCTGCGATACATTTTGTGTACCGATGAGATTGACGCCGTCGTAGAAAGCAACCGAGCCGCTGGCGTACTGGCTGCCGCCGGCGGGAGTTACCGTGGCGGTAAATGTGACGTTCTGGCCAGGGCTTTGCCCTAAAGGCGGGTTGGCCGTGAGGGCCGTGGTCGTGGTGACGCCAGCGGCGAACGTCAGGTTGCCGAAACGCCAGTTGCCCGAGTTGTTGTTATAGGGAATGATATCGCCCGCCGTGCTGGCGGCGCTGGCATACTCGTCGGGAATGCCCATCGAGTTGACGAGAGTGCCCGTCGAATCGAAGGCCGACACCAGGCGAATGCCAAGATCCGGATTGTTGTTGGCCGCCGCGACGCCGCTGAGGTCGATGTGGATGGTCGGATTCACGGGGCTCAACACGGAGTTATAGTAATCATTTCCGCCGGTGACAAAGGTCCCCGTGGGGCTCGGGCCTTGATAATTCACCCAGCCGCTGCCGGTGTTGTACTGAACCTGCAAATCGCGGATACCTTGGGTTGTCGAGTACCAATTGAACGAGAAAACGATGTTGGAATAACCAACGGTACTGGTGTCGAGCTCGATGCCCTGCGAGTATTCAGGCGCCCCGGCCCCGTTTTGGTAAGTGGCCCAGCCGTTGTTGCCTGCGGGCGTCTGCGCCCCGCGGATGCGCCAGAGGTTCTCAGTAAAGTTTGGGTTTGCCGTGCCGGCGGTTGAAGTCACGTCGTCGCTCGCAGTATTGCCGCCATTGTAGGTGTTGGTCATGCCCAGCGTGGTCGCCGTGCCGGTGCCGAATGTGGGGGCCGGGCTGTTGTCGCCCGCGCCGGCGGTAGCGGGGAAGGTCCACGAGGTGATGACGCCCGGCGCGGCCGTCGTGAATGTAGTCGGTGCCGAGTACGTTGTGCCGATGCTGTTCGTCGCAAAGGCTTCGAAGGTATAGCTCGACAGCCCCGACAGCCCAGTGGTCTGGACGGTGAATACCCCGGTCGTACCGCTGGCGTCCACTTCGATTGCGGTGCCATCGGCGACATGGGGATTGTTGTCAGCGGACGTCAGGGCATAAACCACGCCCCGCTCGGTGATGGGCGAGCCGCCATCCGAAGCGACATTCGCCCCTAGAGTCGCAGAACTGCCGGTGATCGCCGAAACGGTTGGCGTATTCACTGCTGGGGCGGTTACCGCCGTCTTCGCTGAAAAGTTCACGTTGGTAATGCCCATGCCATCGCCGCTGCCGGTGTTGGCGGACTGCCAGTAAATTACGAGGTACGTGTTGTTTGCCCAACTGAGGCCGGTGACCGTGTCGTGAATATTAGCGACCTGGTTGGCTGCTAAGGTGCCAGAAAGCGCGCCTTGGGTACCATTTTTCGGTGGATTGAATGTGAGGTTGGTATCAGAGGTATATCCGCTCGGACTGGCTGCGGTCGGAAAAGTTGGAAGGCTTGAAAAGGTTCCGTAATCGAAATTCAACGCTTGGGAACTCGCCGCCGACGTCCCCTCCCACCATTCCTCCCCTGTGTAGGAAAGCGTGAATTGAGTCAACGTCCCTCCAGTGGTGTTCTGGATGATCGCGCCAAAGCGAGAGTTCACCGAACCGGTCGAGATTGTGCCGAGGGCTTGGGATCCTGCGCCGTTATTAAAATCCCACAGGGCACCGGTTGTCGCGCTCGGTGCGCCCTCGGCCATTTTTGTGGCTGGCGCCGTAGTTCCAAGATCTGCCTCATACCAACCGGCGATGCCATCGCTGGTGCCAAAACCATTCGGAAAAGCCGCCGCGGACAAATCGATCGGGTTCGTGCTGGCGCTGGAAGTGATCGCCGCGGTACCGGTTGGCAGCGAGTTGAAGGTGGAAGTGCTGTTTCCCAACGTCGAAGTGCTCCCCGCCGTCGGATAAGTTACGGTCGACAGCAAGCGTCGATCTTCCAGGCGTTCGAGCCGCAAGTCGAGCTTCGTGCTGGGCAACCGCGTGGCGCGTGCCGATTGCGGCTTGCGTTGGTTCCGTCGTTTGCGTCGCGAGGCGGATCGAGGATCAAAGCGCATGGAGGTTGGTCTCGTCGGGGAGTGAGCGGCAAAGGAAGATGGCCATACAGCACGGCGCTGCGTGGTGGCCGGGTTCTAGCTGTCGCTTATTTGCATTTCGTGAGGGGAATGTTTGATGATTGTGCGAATTCGATTGTCGCGGCGTTCGTAACGCTCGATTCGCCGGAATCCGCGAACCATCCCCCGGCTTGCCGTCAATCAGCGCACGACCCTCTGGCCCGAGTTGGATCGCGCAGAGTGCAGCATGCCATGCCGCCGGCTTGCCCGGTGGTCGGTGACGTTGCCAGCGCGATGTCGAGGCACCCGCGCAACGGGGCGTTGACTACTTGCCCGTCCCTGGCTTGCCGTCGATCAGTCCGGTATCCGGCTCGAGTTGGATCGCGCGGGCGCCGTGGCGGAGAGTGATCGTCTTGAGGTCTGCCGGGATCTCATAGAGGAGCAGCAGTACCGAGGCGGGGGTGCCCCAAGAAACGAGCAGCGGATCCTCGTCCACGGTTCGATCGAGGCCATTGGTTTCCTCGGTCCCTTTGGTCAGTTCCACGGTGTCACCAAAGTCCTCCGGGTCGTAGAACACATTGGGAGCCTCGGTGTTTTCGCCGCCCACCGCGAACGGGATGCGAAAATCGTCACTTTTGATGTCGATCTCATAGTCGTCAACCGCCAGGATCTGCTTGGCGCCAATCGGAAAGCCAACGGCGATGAACCGCAATCCCGGCTTGGGAGCCGTTTCCTCGTTGGGGGCAAACGGATTGGAAAGTTGCGCATAAGTCACGTTGCCGCTGAATACGCGCACCAGGCAGGGCTCGCCGATCATCGGGGCCAAAGGCTGAGAGTTTTTGGCCTCGCCCTTGGGCTTTTTCTGCGCGCCGCAACCGGCCAGGGCGATTGCAAGAACCAAAGCCACGAGCGGCCGCGCGAAACGGAGGCGGTACATGCCAATCGTCTCCTGATGGTTTTCTGACGGGAGGTTGCCAGGTATTGATTTTCATTGAAGTCGATTCGGCCGGCAATACATCAATCCGAAGCATAAGTTGTTTCATTCTTGGCGGCTCGCTTTATAATGGACTGAGATGCACTGCCACCGATTCATCGCACCACCCCTGACCCGCCGCCAGATGCTGGTGAGCTGCGCCAACGGCTTCGGCGCGGTGGCGCTCGCGGCGCTTTTACGGGAGCCTGCGTTTGGTGCGGCGCCGGCGACAGAACCAGGTCCGACGGCAGAGCCAGGACCGACGACGGGGCCTCTCTCGCCACGGCCGACGCATTTCCCGCCCCGTGCGACCAGCGTCATCTTCCTCTACATGGACGGCGGTGTTTCGCAGGTCGATTCGTTCGACCCCAAACCGCGGCTCGATCGCGAGCATGGTCAGCCGATCAAGATGAAGGTCCCTCCCACGCAATTCAACAACGTGGGCAACGTGCTCAAGTCGCCCTGGGCCTTCCGACAACACGGTCAGTGCGGCATGCCCGTCAGCGACCTTTTCCCCTTTACGGCCCAATGCGCCGACGACTTGTGCGTTGTGCGGTCGATGGTTTCGCGGTTCTCGGAGCACACCAACGCCAACTATTTCCTGCATACCGGCTCGGGGCTGCAAGGCCGTCCCAGCACGGGAAGCTGGTTCGGCTACGGCCTGGGGAGCGAGTGCCAGGACTTGCCCGGCTTCGTGGTGCTCAACGGAGGGTTGATTCCGCCTGGCGGGCTCGACAATTTTGGCAGCGGCTTCCTGCCGGCCAGCTACCAGGGATCGGTTTTCAAGCAAGGCGCGCAGCCGCTCGACAATGTCGCTCGCAGTGAAGCGAGCGAGGAACTGCAGCGCGCCAAGCTGGCCTTGCTCGGCCGGCTCGACCAGGAGGCGCTGGCGCGATCCGCGCACGACGACCAGCTCGAAGCGGCCATCGCCAACTACGAATTGGCCTTTCGCATGCAGGCCGCGGTGCCCGACCTGATGGACCTCAGCCGTGAGGACGCGGCAACGCGAAGCCTCTACGGCCTGGAGGCCGAATTCGAGCCTACGCGCGGCTACGGCGCGCTGTGCCTGATTGCCCGGCGGCTCGTCGAGCGGGGGGTCCGGTTCATCGAACTCACCTGCCCCAACGTGGGACACGACCGCTGGGACCAGCATTCGAATCTCAAGGAAGGACATGCGAAGAACGCCCTGGTGGTCGATCAGCCCATCGCCGCGCTGTTGCTCGATTTGAAACGCCGCGGGCTATTGGATTCGACTTTGGTCGTCTGGGCCGGCGAATTCGGCCGCACGCCAATGGCCCAAGGTTCGGACGGCCGCGACCACAATCCGTTCGGCTTCACGATCTGGATGGCCGGCGGCGGGGTGAAAGGAGGCACGATCTACGGCGCCACCGACGACTACGGTTACTACGCCGTCGAGAACCGGCTGGAAATCCACGACTTGCACGCCACTATGCTGCACCTGTTGGGGCTCGACCATACGCGCCTCACCTACCGCTTCGGCGGCCGCGACATGCGGCTGACCGACGTTCACGGCAACGTGGCGCGAGAAATCATCGCCTAACGGCGCCAAAGTAGCAGCCCACACGCCGTGTGCCGTCGCTTTCCGCCAGCCGACGTCCACTTGCCCAATGTAACGGCACACGGCGTGTGCCCGCACGCGATTAGTGGGTCAAGCCACGACGGCCGGCATCCGCGAGCGCAACCGCCGCTCGACGTCGGCCAGCCATTCTTCGGGCGGCAGGTCGTACGGCCGGAATTTTTCCAGCACGTTTTCACCTTCGCATTGGTACAACGCCCGCTGCTCACCCAGACGGTTGGCAATGGGCGAGTCGATCAGGCTGCTCGAGTCGTTGGCGCTCATCTGGAACAACACGCGAAGCTCCAGCTCTTTCATCACTTGCCGGTCGAAAGTTCGCTGCAGGTTGTTGAGCGTGTCGCACCAGATGAGCGTGTTGATACCCAGCACCGGTCCCTCGCGCAAGATCGTGGTGAGTTGCTGCGAGGGATTGGCCACCTCACCCTCGCCTCCCCGCGAGAACCCGAAATCATCTTCCTTCTTGCGCAAGTCGCGGAAGCGTTGCAAGTCGTAGATCACCAGATACCACGCCGGCGCGTCGGTTTGTGCCGCTTGCTGCCGCCGGGCGACCTCCTGCGCCACCTCGTTGATTGCGGCCGCGGAATCGCGCGGCACCGCCATTCGCGTCTCGTGCGGCAGCACGCCGGCGAGCTTGGCGAAGTACCCGGCATTCTTGGACTCGGGCAACGTGCCGTCGAGAATGAAGAACCGCGTGCCGTCCTGACCATTGCCGGGGCATCGCTGACGCTCTGCCCCCGCCACCGAGGTCTCTTGACCGCCGGCCGCCAGGTCATTTGTCGGTTGTTCGCTGTCCCCTTGGCTGCTGGTCGCATGGCCGTTGGACTCTTGGCCATTGGCGACCGACGGTGGATACTGGGCCGCCAGGCTGATCAGGCCGGCCGAAAGGATGCCGGTGGCTTGCAAATCGTTCTGGCCGATAATCAGCAGGTTGCAGCCGCTCTGCCGCCGAAAGAGCGCCGCCGAAGGATCCTTGATCGCCACCGGATCGCCCAGCCAGCAGGTCGCCGGCTTGGCGCTGGCCGCGGGCCAACCCTCGGCGCGTAGCAACGCCTCGAGTTGCGGGTTCTTGTCCAACTGCCCCGGTACGTTCCCTTCGAAAACGATCTGCGGGTACGTCGTATGGCCGTTTCGCCCGCGCGCGAATTCGTGCAGTTTTTCCAAGTACTGCTCCTTCACGCCATCGGAGAGGTAGGCCACCTGGAAAGGATGGTTCGCGTCGGGCAAGCCGCCCGCGTCATTGTAAATGGCCTCGCCGGGACGCGACAATAAGCGGGCCGCCATGTTCTCTTCACTGAGGATCAAATGCGCGTCGGCGTCGCTGCACTGCAATGCGATGCGCACGCCCATCTGGCCGAGCGTCGTGCGGGCCAGCGAGTAGGCCCCACCCAGTGTCTGCGAGCCCAGCAGCACGTGGACGCCGAAAGCACGTCCTTGCCGCACCAGGCGGTCGAACAGCAGGCCCACTTGCTGGGCCAGCTTGTCGTCCTCAACGAAGAACTCCTGGAATTCGTCGATGATCAGCATGATCCGCGGCAGCTTCTCGCCCGTCGCCTTGCGGAAACCGGCTACGTCCTGCGCGCCGGTGTCGCGGAACCTTTCGCCGCGTGAGCGCAGCTCGGCGTCGAGCCGCTCGAGAACGCTCAAGCCAAACTCGCGGTCGCTCTCCACCGACACCACGCGCGCGTGCGGCAGCGCATGCGTGGCGTAATTCTTGAATTCAACGCCCTTCTTGAAGTCGACCAGGTACAGTTCGATCTCGTCCGGGCTGTAGAGCAGCGCCAGGTTGGTGATCAGCGTGTGCAACAAAGTCGATTTACCCGAACCGGTCTTGCCGGCCACGAGAACGTGCTGCGAGGTTCCCTTGCCCAACTCCAGGAGCTGGTGCTTGGTGGCGCCCGCGGGGCCAAGCGCAACGCGAATTCCTCCGCGAGTATCGCCCGTCCACCAGTTTTCGGGCTTGGGAGCGATCATCGAGAAAGGCACCTCGACGCGGCTGGCGTCCTTTGCGCTGGCCCCCACGCGCTTGACGATCTCGGAGAACAGCTCGACATTCGGCGGCTGATCGAGCGAAAGCGGCAGGCGGCCGAAGTCGGGATCTTTCCAGGCGAATTTCTGGTCGTGCCATACGAAGTTGACGCAGTTCTGCTCGATATCGGCCATTTTGAAGCCGGGCGGCATCTGTTGTTTGGTGTCGACGCTGATCAGGCAGTGGACGCCGCAGCGCGGCCCGCTGGAGACGATACTCACCAGGCGGCGCGCGGAGGCTTCAGTGAAATTCGCCGGAAAGTTGGCCACCACCAGAAATCGGTAAGGCTCAGCCACCTCGCCCGCCTCGGCGTTGTAAGCTTCGATCGTCTCGAATTCGTTGCGGAGGTACTTCTGGATCACCACCTCCATCTGTTCGGTCAAGTCGGCCAGCCGTGTCTCGATCTGGGCCGCCTCGGTCCAGATGCGGGCGCCGATCAATTGCTCGTCGTAATCGGCCAGGTGCATGAAGGCGGCGAAGTTCTGGCCCAGGCCGACCGGGTCGACCACCGTGAATCGCACCTTGCCCGGCGGCACCGTCGTCGCCAGTCGCAGCATCGCCGACTGCATGATCTCCACCGCGCGGTCGCGGGCGGCGCCTTGGGCCTTGAACAAGATCGAGCTCTGGTCGGGAAAGGTGAGCAGGGCGGGCTGGCGAATGACGGGCAACTTGCCGATGTCGTGTTCGTGGTCGGCCTCCGCGTCGGGGCGCACCAGACCGGCCAGTTCGTCCAGCTCGACAGGCGTATGGTCGTCGTGGGCCTTTTCGTCGGTGAATTCACGCGGCCCGACCTCCCAGCGTCCGAGTTGAATCGCCGGCGGAGGCACGGTCGAAGGCTTCCAGGCGTCGCTCATGATCCCAGGCCAGTCGGGGAACCAACGGGAACACTCCTGGGTGATGTCGTCGCATTCGGCCTGGATGCGGGCCAGTTCCGTTTGCCATTGGTCGATGCGCCGTTGCCGCTCGGTGGCGACGGCGGCGCGGGCCGCCTCGAGCGACTCGCGGTGCCGTTCGGCGAGCCGCTGCAACGCTTCGTCGCGGCGCTTTGGAATCTCGACTCGCTTGGGCTTGACCTGGCTTTCGTTCTTTTCGAGCGCCGCATCGCGGCGGCGTGTGAGCTCCGTAAGATTGCGGTCGTGCTTGTCTTTGGCCTTCTTAGTGATCTCGTCGCGCGTCGCGTTGGCCTGGGCAATTCGCTTCGCGCGAGAATCTTCGGCCTTGGCGTCGTCGTGCTGGCGACGCTTGACGAGCGCGGCGTGCTCCTTCTTGTGGGCCTCGCCGGCAATCTGGCGCCACCGCTGCCGGGCCAGTTCGCAGAAGTCGAGCGCGTAAGCCACCGGCTCGTAACCGGCCCAGACGTGGCCGGCGGCCGTCGAGCGGATGATCACCCAAACCAGAAGGGCCAGCACCAGCCCGCCACCGACACCGGCGCCCGCCGTCATGACGATGTCGCCTTTGGTGCCGAACCACGCCCCGGCGGCGATCGCTATGGAAAAAATCACGAAGAACATGATGAACACGCCAAAGCCGCACCACTTGGGCGACTTGAGCGCGGCCAGTTCCTTGAGCTTTTCGTCAGCCACATTGAACGAGTCGGCAATGGCCTGCTGCGGATTGACGTTGGGCGCCAGAGCAGTGACTTGCTGCGTGGGGCGGTCGGCATAGCCCGACTTCCCGTGGAGCTTCAAGAGCCGCTTGGCTTCGATGCGGCGCGACTCGATCCCCGCCGAAGTGGAATCGGTTCCCCCGTCGATGTCTCCGTACTTGGACCTGAGCCCGTTCTCACCTGCCTCGAACATCCCGGCGATTTCGAAAAGGGAATCCTCGCATTCGCGTTCGGCGGCGGCGCGCTCCTTTTCGCAATCGGCCAGGGCTTGCTCGCTGATCTGGCGATACGTCGACTGAACCTCGTCGATCGCCTTTTGCACGGCGCTGGTCACGCGTTGGAGCTCAGTCTGAAAGGCCTCCTCGGCTTTCGCCAGCTCGGCATCGTGAGTTTCGCGCAGCGACTCGCTGGCTGTGCGAAACTCCGATTCGAGCACGCCCAGTTTCGCGGCCAATGCTCTCTCGGCCCGGTCGTCGTCGCGGACGACGACCAGTTGGGCGATATCTGACAAAATGCGGCGTTGCCGCGCGATCAACTCGCTCTCGGACATGGCTAGGGGGTTTCTCTCGCGGTTGCCGCTATCTCGGGTTCGTCGAAGTGATTCTTCAACGGCCTCTCAGGTACATTCCTGGCAGGCCTGGTTGAACACCTGGGCCAGGCGGCGAAGCTTGTCCATCGTCATGCGGACCTGCGGGTCCAACGGTTCGATGTAGGTGGCTTCGAATTCCACACTGCGCTGGTCGGTCCACTGCTCCTTGGTTTCGTCCCAGCGGATGCGGAGGGTTTTCATCGCGTCCTGCATCCGGCCGATTCCCGCGGTCAAGTCGACTCTCATGGACGAGCCCCCGTGGCGGCTGGTGTTGCGGCGGCTGATGATGCGGCGGCTTCCGCACCCGCGCCTTCTGTCGGTCCACTGGCGCCGTCGGATGCCGCATCGCCCGGGGGAACCGCGGCGCCTTGCGCCATGCTGGTCGCCATACCCACGTCGGCCGCGCCCCCCGGAGCCGACAGGCCGAGATAAGCATCGAGCGCGGCCAGCATCTGATTCAGATCGTGAATTCCCTTGGGTAGTTCGCCGGCAAGCGTGTTGCTTAGCTCCTGCGAATGGCTGCGGTATTCCTCGGCCTCCTCGTCGAGCACGCGACTCCACTTCTTGACGGCTTTCACTTTTTGCTCGGCCTCCTCGAGCCGGGCTTGGGCCTTCTTCAGGGCCACGCGCTGATCGGTGCAATCGGGCGTGCGGTCGCCGAATTTCTGCATGCGGCAGCGCTCCAGGTCGGACTTGGCGTGGTTCACGGCCTCCTCGCGGCGGCGTACTTCATTCAGCCACTGTTTGAGCAAATCGTTCTGGAACCAATCCAACCCGCGACGCACATCCATGTCGCTGACCGACAAGGTTTCTCGGCCTTCGGTCTCGAACTTGACCAGCGCGGCCTTGAATGCCTCCAGGGCCGCGATCGAATGAACGCTTGCCTGGCCGTTCATAACAAGCTCCTTAAATTAGCGTTGTTGCATGTATTCTTCGATCCGCTCGGCCTTCCGCAGCAGGAACGGGATGTGCTCGTTGCTGGCCTCGATGAACCGCGAAATGGCGACCATCGTCTGCTCGAACTCCGCGGAGAATTTCAAGTTTTCCTGGTCGCGCCAGGTCTGGCTCAGCGCTCCCAATTGGCCGTGCAAGACCTGCATCCGGTTCTGCAAATCGCCGTTGAACGTCTTCAGGGCGTGGGCGAAGCGGCGCATTTCGGCCGGATCGACAATGGCTTGTGGCATGATTTGGCTCCTCGTCGTACTTGGGTTTTCGCACCAGCCTCATTCTCCGCGATACTTGGGGCAAGGTCAAGGAACGTGCTCGGCCAACCCTCCGTCGACGTCATGCATGATCGGGCAAAACTTCTGTTCGTCCGCCTGCCCCGTTTTTTTGTTTTCCATGCTGATTTCCGCGGCTTTTTGTCGCTGCGCAACCGCGCCCACGGCCGCGCAACTGTCGTCCTCAACCGGCTTCGCCGGATGGTCCGTGGTCCCGCAACTGCCTTCGCATGAAGTCAGGCCCTGATCCGATGGGGCGCTGAAATCGGGCTCCACTGCCATCGGGTTAGTCAACTTGGAGAGCCTGGCCATCTCCTCGCGGTAGGCCCCCTCCGCGCCGTCGGCACTCTGCTCGTGGTAGTCCCAGTCCGCGCGCTCGGACCTGTCCGAGCCGTCGGCCAGGTCTTCCCAGAAGCTCTCGTCCTCCGGGCGTTCTTGCCCGTCACGCTCTAAGAACCAGAAGTAGCGGCCATTCGGCCCCCACCCTTCACGGCGACCATCGACGCCCGCGATCGCCTTGGCGCGGCAGACCACGTGCCACGCGAAGCCCGCCTCTTGGGCCGCCTCGCGGAGCTCCGTGACGGCGCGACTTAGCACCAAGTGCCCCAGCCAGAATTCGCGGCTCGACGGCGCCGCGAGTCGCTGAGGGCGGATCGCAGTGAACTTTTTTTGCAGATTTTTCCACTCTTCCGGGTGGAAAGTGCGCCTCGATCGCGCTGCTAGTTTTGTCGCCACGACGACTGGCGGCGTGGCCGCGAATGTCGATGTTTGCCGAGACCAGTTCGAGTCGTAACCGCCAGGCGCGGCCGCGCCGGGATCCAGCGGAAAAAAACAACGGCCCGCTTAAAGGCTAGGATCGATCAAATGATGCCGACCAAATGATGCCACTCAGCCGATCGAAAAGTCCCGTGACGGTGGCAAGCTCATGCTGTACGATCTCGATACCCTCGCACAAACACCCCTTGTGCCAGAAGGGATGCGCTGCGGCGGCTCGCGAATTGCCTGGAAACCTCAGTAGTCCAGCCCGCTCGGTCACATACCTGCTGCCCATCTCAAGCGAAGTGGTGCCAGAAAACCGCTGGTCGTTAATTCAGAGAACGATGAGCGGTTTATGATGAATTGGTAAGCGCGAGGAATAATTCGTGAACCCTATTTCCGACAACGATCGCGGCCTGTTCGGAATCATCATTGACGATGGCCGTCCACTTCTTTCGTTGACGGGTGTCGCCCTTATCGGCTCAGGGCTGTTTGCATTTTTCCTGTCGGCAACAAAGCATTTTCTGCCTCACGATATTGCCTACTTGGGCATGACGCCACCGCAACTGTGCGCGATCAACGAATGCCGGATCGTCCATTTCATGATCCACGACCGCGTTTCCTTCGGCGGTTCGCTGGTCGCAGTCGGTACGCTCTATTTATGGCTGGCGGCGGTTCCGCTACGGAACGGCGAAGCCTGGGCTTGGTGGCTGTTTGTGGTCAGCGGCTTAGCCGGGTTTTCCAGCTTCCTGCTTTATCTCGGCTATGGTTATCTCGATACATGGCATGGCGCCGCCACGCTGGTGCTACTCCCCTGCTTCCTGATTGGTTTGGCCAAGTCGTATCGCTGTCTCGGTACTCCTGCGACGATCCGATCCCTATTTCGGGCTGGAGAGAGTCTGACGCCTGCGTCGTGCTACGGCATGGGCCAGTTGCTCCTTTTGGCGACCGCCTTCTGCCTATTCGTCGGCGGCTTGATCATCGCCACGGTGGGCGTAACTACGATCTTCGTGCCGCAGGATCTCGAATACATGGGAATGACGGTCGAAGAACTGACGGCGGTCAATCCGCGATTGCCGTCGCTCATCGCACACGACCGGGCCGGCTTTGGCGGCGGCGTCGCTTGTTGTGGCTTGACCATGTTCTTCTGTATCTGGTGTGGCCGGGCGTCGCGGAGTCGTTGGCAGACTCTCTTGATCACCGGGTTGTGCGGATTCGCCACAGCGATCGGCGTCCATCCAGCGATCGGATACAACAACTTCTTGCACCTCTCTCCGGCCATCATCGGTGCCACGCTTTTCACCATCGGCATCGTGCTAACCCATGACGCGCCGCGCGCCATGTGCCCTCCATCGCCGTAGCGTTAAGATGCCACGTTGCACCGGGTGCTCGATTTGCCGGGCGTGACTTGATGGCCGTGCATGCAGCGTCCTGTATGGGCTTGCCTGGCAAGTTTGCCGCGAAGCCCACTGGCCCATCACGTTCAAATTCGCCACGCATGTCGGACTTGGGTCAGGCCATACCGTGGTGGAGAAAAGCCGTTCTGTCGGGCCCGAGCTCGCTTGCCCAGTCCGTCGGCGCACGGAGCAAGCGGAGCCCGAGCCGAGCATGGGCCGCGGGGCGGGTTGGGCCTTGACCACGATGGCTAATTCTTCGCCAGCGGCGCCTTCCGCTGTGTAATGTTCGGGCTTTTCGGCGCCATTTCGGCGTTTAGCTCGATGAACTCACGCCATTCATCGGGAACATCGTCGTCGATGAAGATCGCCTCGACTGGGCATTCGGGGGTGCATGCGCCGCAGTCGATGCACTCGCCAGGGTGGATGTAGAGCATTTGCTCGCCCTCGTAAAAGCAATCGACCGGACAAACCACCACACAATCGGTATACTTGCAACCAAAACAGGGTTGGGTCACGACATGGGCCATCGTTTCGCCTCCGAAGTAAGTCAGGCGTTTCAGCCTGATGGATTCCCGAGTTATCGCTTCAGGCTGGAAGGCCTGACCTACGAATACATCCGGTTTTCACTTGAATAGCGGCCACCCTTGGCGAAAAATTCTGGAGAAACGGCAAAAGGACCACCCCTTCCGGATCGGCGGCTCCCCATGGACCAGGAATCGGTCGTGCTTTTGCAGCAGTGTCGCTCCGGTGACGCCGACGCGGCAGACCGCCTCTATCACCGGTATGTCAACCGCTTGCTGAAGCTTGCCCGCGAACATTTATCGCCGCGGTTGGCGCGACGCATTGATCCCGAAGACGTGGTCCAATCGGCCTATCGCAGCTTTTTCGTCCACACCCAGGCGGGTGAGTACGTCATTGGGCAAAGCGGCGATTTGTGGAAGCTGCTGGCGAAAATCGCCATGAACAAATTACTCGGGCAGGTTGAATATCACGCGGCGGCGAAACGTGCGGTGAGTCGCGAATCCGGTGAAGTCGGCGAGCCCCGGCCGGACGTGATGGACCTTGTGGCGCGCGATCCTTCGCCCGATCAGGTTGCCACGTTGGCCGATGAACTCGAAGGAATTCTGCGTGGCTGGGCGATTGACGATCGGCGGGTCATCGAATTGCGGCTGCAAGACCACACCATCGAAGAAATCGCGGCCACCACGGGCCGCCCGGCCCGTACTGTCCGACGCGTGCTCGCGCGATTCAAAGAGGCCCTTACGAAACATTGGTCGGAACCGAGCGACCTGGTCTCCCCGATCGTACATTCCAAGCTGACGGAAGTCGCTGGTCGTCAGCAACGTCGATCTCAACGGCGCCGCTTTGACCCGGAAGCCCCACTTGATTACCACGATTTCAGGATTCAGCGGTTAATCGGAACGGGGGGCATGGGTAAGGTCTACGCCGCGCTGCAAAAAAGCCTCGACAAACCAGTGGCCATCAAGGCGCTGAAGAAAGTGTGGCTCGGCGTCCCGAGCGCGATCGAACGCTTCGTCGGCGAAGCGCGCACGGCGGCACGTCTGCGGCACCCCAACATTGTCGATGTTCACGGCATTGGCCGGCTGCCGGGGGGCGGCTACTTCATGGTCATGGATCTGGTGGAAGGCCATGACCTGGCAAGAATCGTCCGAACCTTTCCTCCGGCAGTTGCCGAGGCCGCCGCTATCGTGGCCACCGTGGCCGACGCGATTGACCACGCACATCAGCGCGGAGTGATCCATTGCGACCTGAAGCCGGGCAACGTACTGGTCGATGAACGGGGACGCGTGTTTGTGACCGATTTTGGCTTGGCACGCTTGATCGACCCTGGTACTCAATCGACGACAACGACAAGCCACATCGCTGGTACGGTGGCGTTCATGGCACCAGAGCAGATCGACGCATCGTTCGGCGAGATTGGCCCGTGGACCGACGT
>Ga0265314_10000695_pt1 | contig 40901 bp, 43 predicted proteins | sample 4126metaG_FD_203106 | JGI IMG/M metagenome (GOLD analysis project Ga0265314, IMG submission 203106) | Rhizosphere microbial communities from Carex aquatilis grown in University of Washington, Seatle, WA, United States - 4-1-26 metaG | ecosystem: Host-associated > Plants > Roots > Rhizosphere >...
CATCTATCCAGCGGACTGACCACGCCCCTGCCGCCTTTGTTGAGGACGTGAGTGTAGATCATCGTGGTGGAAACATCCGAATGGCCGAGCAACTCCTGCACGGTGCGGATGTCGTAGCCGGATTGCAACAGATGCGTGGCGAAGGAATGGCGCAGCACATGCGGAGTAACCGGCTTGTGAATCTCCGCGATCTTTGCCGCCTCACGCACAGCCCGTTGCACACTGGCTTCATATAGATGATGGCGGCGCTCGATGCCGGAGCGAGGATCGACCGAGCGCACTACTGAAGGAAAAACAAACTGCCAGCCCCAGGTACGTGCCGCCTTGGGGTATTTGACAGCAAGCGCATTGGGCAGATACACCTCGCCAAACCCTGCCTCAAGATCGCGCTCATGCAAGGCTTTCACTTTTGCCAGATGTGTTTGCAAAGGCAGGATCAGATTCTCGGGGAGCACGGTCACCCTATCCTTGTTGCCCTTCCCTTCGCGGACAATGATTTCGCGTCGTTCGAATTCCACATCCTTCACCCGCAACCGCAATCCCTCCAACAAGCGCATGCCAGTGCCATACAGCAAAGCAGCCACCAGCCCCATCGTCCCGGACATGGCGTTCAACAACTTTCTCATCTCGGTTTGGGTTAAAACGACCGGCAAGCGTTTGCCCATCTTGGCGGCGATCACCTCATCCAGCCAGGGCAACTCGATATGCAGCACCTCGCGGTACAAGAACAACAGCGCAGACTTGGCCTGGTTCTGGGTCGAGGAAGAGACTTTGCGCTCCATAGCCAGATAGCTCAGGAAGCTTTGCACCTCATCCGCTCCCATATCCTTTGGGTGACGTTTTTCATGGAACAGAATATAGCGGCGCGCCCAATCGATATAGGCTTCCTCAGTGCGGATACTATAATGACGCACACGAATCTCTGCGCGCATCCGGTCGAGCAGCTTGGGCGAATCCTGAGAAACGACTTTAGCTTCCATCCGCAGAATTTTAGGTTGCCCTAAATTGAAAGTCCAGCAGTCAATCCTTGCAACTGCATGAATATATGAAAACCATGCTTACGATATTGACAATGCAAGCTGAGTTAGGCGACATTACCGCACTATGAAACTGTTTTCTATTTTTAGTTAGGAGTCCTTGATGCTTAGGCTAATGACCTTCCTGATTGCGTACGGTATTGCGGCTGGCGTCATGGCTGGTGGGGCAGTCGATTCTCTTCTTGCAACAGATCCCGATGTCGCAGCCGAGCATGCATTTGCAGTTGGAGATCGAAGACATATTGTTGTACCTATGTGCGGAAACCTGCACGGAGAAGTACTTGGAGAAGTGCTTCCTGGGTGGCCGCTTGAAGGTTCGCCCCAGCATGAGGAAGCCATAAAAAATGGAAATCGCCCTGTCACCTGTAAGGACCTTGGGGACATTGCTGAATCAAAGGAGTTTTTCCAAGTTACAAAATATGCGGAGCGTTACAACCGCAGGCTACTTAAACTATCCAAACGGTCAGGACAATGAAGACTCCTAACTCATCGCTCAAGTTCGCTCCCTCCGGTCGCTGGGACGCGCCTGCGGCGCGCCCCTTAGCTTCACGTTAGGCCGCTTATGCACTACCGCACTCCAGAAGTTTTAAAGGTTGACGTTGGATCAGTGAGCACACGTCAGGAGTTGCACAATTTACTTTTCAAGGCGTTTCGGTTTCCCGACTACTACGGCCAGAATTGGGATGCTTTCGACGAGTGTATTCGCGATGTTGAGCTTCCACTACACGTCGAGATCACAGGTTTGGAGTCGTTGCGAGTTCGACTGCCGAGGGAGGCAGAGCTGTTGCAGCGGTGTGTTACTGAGTTCGCCGAGGAGAGACACCATGACATCACATTTCCAGCGGCCTAACCCTACGCTCAAGTTCGCTCCCTTTGGTCGCTGGGACGCGCCTTCGGCGCGCCCCTTAGCTGCACGTTAGCGAACATGAAACGCGTGCTCTTGCCATCGATCTGGTTGTTGGTTGTAGCGCTGCTTGCGGCAGGTCTCTCTTCAATCTCAGGTTTGAAGTTTTGGTGGGCTTTCTTAATTGTTGCGGGGGCAATCTTGATCAATGGTTGGGTGGCTACGCTGGAAGACGATTTGCCTGGGGGCTTCAACAACCCCGATGGAACGAACACCCCAAGGTATGCGGTTGTCACGGGCTGGGTCGTTCGTGGGCTTGGTGTCGTGCTTGCGATTTTGTGTATCTTTGTTCTCGGTGTCTTCTTCTTTGGTTCTCGATGATGCACATGTCCGCTAACCCTACGCTCAAGTTCGCTCCCTTTGGTCGCTGGGACGCGCCTACGGCGCGCCCCTTAGCTGCACGTTAGAAGGCAAATGCGCACCGCGTCCCTATTCCTCTTTTCATTATGTCTATTCGGCTGCGAAGCATCTGCTGTTTCGCCGTCGTTTCCCGTGGCAACTCAAGTTAGTAAACTCTCTGTATCTGGCGGCAAGGTCGTTACCGACCAATCAAAAATTTCTGAGTTGTTCGCCCACCTCGGCCAAATCAAAGATGGGTGGAGCTATACGTGGCACACATATCCAAGCCCTCAAGCCCAAATCCATTTTGTCAGCACCTCCGGGCAAGCGCTTTGCCGCTTGGACATTGGCCCCAATTGGGTGGGTTCTGATTGCGGCGTTGAGTTGAAATCGAATTGGCCACCGCTCGTCACCATTTCCAGAGATCAAGCTCTTTTCTTTCGAGATTTTGTCGCCGGTACGTGGGAGGTCAAATAGATGCCTTCTAACATGGCGCTCAACCTCGCTCCCTTCGGTCGCTGGACGCTGCGCGATAAAGCCGCGCAGCGCCGGTTAGCTCTACGTTATGCATCATGAGCACTACCGCGCTCCCCTCGCATCTACTCGCGCAAGCCGTTCAGTCCGGAAGTGAGTTTGGCTGGCGGAGCAGCGATTTTCCGGCGGTGCTAAAGAGCGCTGCGGCGGAAGGTTTTGCATGTCTTGGTGGTCAATTTCAGTGGGTGCTGCCCGATGGAACGTGCGAACCCTACTGGCTAAACGCTGATGCGCGTCCCAAGCAACCCGGCGAATCTTGGGCTGCGTACGTCCGGCGCGCCGAAGCAGAGGTCGAGGAAGGCTTTACGCTTCTGCTGCGCACTACCGACTTCGACGCCGAAGCAGAGAAATGGCCCCACCTACAGGAAAAGAAGGCACAGGGTGTTCCAGTGAACGACTACTTGGTCTTCGTCGCCTATTTCACCGAGGTCACCCATGATGCATAACCCTGCGGTCAACACGGACCTTGCGCGAAAAGCCGCGCAAGCCCGGTTACCTTCACGTTAGCCCGCAAACCATGACACTCAATGCTCCGGTGAAATACGACGATCTGCTGGCCGCCTACGAGTGGGTCAGTTCGTCGCCCGATGACAGCGAGGCCTTCGTGTCCCGCGTCACAGGAAATGTTCATTGGACTTCAAGCACGATGGATCTTGACGAAGAGCTACGCTCAAGTTCGCTCCCTCAGGTCGCTGGGACGCGCCTTCGGCGCGCCCCTTAGCTGAACGTTATGCGTAAAACGGAGAAGCCTGTGCAATTTAGTCAGTTTGGCTCCGATAATGGACGCATAGTGGTCTTTTTTCATGGAGCGCCTGGAGCGCCGGAAGAATGTAGCATTTTCGATCTGGAAGGAAAAAATCACGGCCTGACGTTTATTTGTTTGGACCGGTTTTCTGTTGATCCGTCCTTTAGTGGGGAAGCGTATTACAAACTGCTGGCTGCGGAAATTTCAAGAATAGCCTCCGGAAAACCGGTGGATGTTGTTGGATTTTCAATCGGCGCATTTGTTGCACTACAAACCTTCCGTTACATGACCGATGGGGTCGGAAGCCTGCATTTGGTTTCTGCGGCTGCGCCGCTGGAGGCTGGCAATTATCTTGAAGGCATGGCTGGCAAGCAGGTTTTTAAGTTGGCAAAAGCAGCTCCTGCCTTGTTCATTTTGTTGTCTTACTGGCAAGGATTGCTTGCTTGGCTTTCTCCCGATGCCTTATTTCGCTTGTTGTTTGCCAGCGCCGCTGGTGAAGATAAGGCATTGGCCGCCGACCGTGAATTTCGCGCTGGCATCACCAAAGTATTGAAGGCCTGCTTTATTGGCCGCGTCCGAGGCTACGCGAGAGATATTGGTCTTTATGTGCGACCATGGAAAACGACGCTCGCCGAGGTATCCGTCAATACTCATATTTGGCACGGTGCCGAGGATAACTGGTCTCCGCCGCTGATGGCTGAGTACTTGAAGTCAGCGATTCCTGGTTGCACCTCGACCAAGATATTCAATGGGCTTTCACACTATTCATGCCTGTACCAAGCAGCACCTGGAATATGCAATCTATTAGGCAAGGCATAACATTACGGTCGAGTGGGACGCTCCTATCGTCGCGCCCCTCACCTCTACGTTGGGCAGCACAAATGCACAGCCTATGACCACCACCATTTTCGGCACAAGCAAATCGAGAGCATTTCGCGTACTTTGGATGGCCAAGGAACTCGACATCGAGTTCGAACATCAACCCACCGACTGGCGAACCTGCGGCAAGGACCCGGATTACCTGGCAATCAACCCCGCAGGATCAATACCATGCCTGAAGGAAAACGATTTCATACTGGCTGAATCAATGGCGATCAATCTCTATTTAGCCAGGAAATACCCGAAGCTGTGGCCGAGTGAAGTACGCAATCAGGCGGCAGCACTTCAATGGAGCTTCTGGGCAGCAACCAGCTTGGAGGAGCCATACAACCAGTGGGCTGATCACCAGCACTGGTTGTCTCCGCAATTCAGGAAGCCGGAGCTGGCAACGGCAGCAATGAACGATTTGGAGCGCCCGCTGAATAGACTCGAAACCGCCCTGAGTAACGATTCGTGGCTGCTTGATGGCAGATTCACAGTTGCCGACCTGAATGTTGCCTCGGTAATCTGCTTCCCGAGCGGAGCGCCTCTTGCGCGGTGGCCACATGTGCGTAGTTGGCTCTCTTCATGTGTCCAGCGACCAGCGTTCAATGACGCCGCACGACTTCCGTAGTGCTGGGGGCCAGACGGTTTCACTACCACTTCGAGTTCCTTTGAATTCAAACCGAAAGGAACATGGAAATTTGTGATGCATGGGCCAGATGGGAATAACTATCCAAATGTGATGGTATTTCAAGAGATCGTGGCTCCAAATATAATCGTGATGCGCCATAGCGTAGAGCCATTTTTCACGCTGACGATAAACATTGAAGATGTTGATGGCGGTGCAGTCATAAACTGGCATCAAGATTTTGATAACGAAGAGGTAGCCAGGAATATTGCTCATATTGTCAAACCGGCAAATGAACAGATTCTTGAAAAACTTCAGGCTCTGATTGCAGGCAGCTGACCTTACCAAAGGAGAATGAGCATGGCTTCGAGCAATAGATGTCAAAGTTGTGGAATGCCCTTGAAGGCGGATCCGAAGGGCGGCGGAACCAATGCGGACGGTAGCATCAGTGCGGAGTACTGCAGCTTCTGTTACGAGGAGGGCAAGTTTTACAACCCAAACATGACGATCGATGAGATGAGAGCACTCATCATCGAAAAGCTCGCTGAGAGAGGTTATCCGCGCTTCATTGCCAGGTTCTTCACCATTGGCCTTGATCGGCTGAAACGCTGGCGCTAAAGCGCGGCTGTCACTTTGCTGAAAGGCTGCCTTTCTTTACGGGCGGCGCTTTCGGCTGCAACGCCGGATTGCCAAACGCCATGGCACGGCACAAAATGCACCTCCTCTCATGCAGACTCACTCATCCGGATTGATCGAGCAGCCACAAGACATGCACGAGCGCGAACAGTCGCTCGGCGAAGAGATCGCCAATAGCATCAGCCACGGCGCGGGGTTGGTGGCTGCTGTGGTGGGTGCCCCGTTCATCATCCTGCATGCGATAGGCACTGGCAAAACCGGATATCTGGTCGGGGTCTGCATCTTCGCGGCCTCCATGATCGTGCTGTATTTGTGTTCCACCCTTTATCACAGTCTGCGTCCGGGCAGGCGCAAGCATATCTTCCGCATCATCGATCATTCGGCGGTGTATCTGCTCATCGCGGGTACCTATACGCCGTTCACGCTCGGGGTGTTGCATGGCGGTTGGGGTTGGACGCTGCTGGTGCTGGTCTGGTCTCTGGCCTTGATCGGGGTTGCGCTGAAGGTGCTGCGCCGCATGACGCACCCTGTCATCTCCACGGTACTTTATCTGTTGATGGGGTGGCTCATCATCATCGCGGCTGACCCGCTTTATACCCGCCTGCCCTTCTCCGGCCTGGCATGGCTGGTCGCCGGCGGGCTTGCGTACACGGCAGGCACCATCTTCTTTGTGGCCGATTCGCGCTTGCGCTACGGCCATTTCGTCTGGCATTGGTTCGTGCTGGCAGGCACGACTTGTCATTATTTCGCGGTGTATTGGTACGCGGCCTGAATGGCGTCACTTTGCGCTTGCCTTACCGGCGGATTTTGACAACAATGGCAGCCAGTAACCGGAGCCTTTGATGCCAAAACAAGCTGTAGCCGATTTCACCCTGCCCGCCACCGGCGGTATTGATTTCAAGCTCTACCCCATCCGCAGCAAATCGTTGGTGATCTACTTCTATCCCAAGGACAACACGCCGGGTTGCACCACCGAAGCTCAGCAGTTCCGCGACCTGTATGCCGAATTCAATAAGGCGGGCAGCGAGATCGTCGGCATCTCGCGCGATAGCATCAAGTCGCACGAGAATTTCAAGACGAAATTCACGCTGCCCTTTGCGCTGCTTGCGGACGAGGATGAGAAGGTGTGCGAGCTGTTTGGCGTGATGAAGCAAAAGATGATGTACGGCAAGCAGGTGCGCGGCGTAGAGCGCAGCACCTTCGTGCTCGATCAAAAAGGTAGCATCTGCAAGGAATGGCGCGGCCTCAAGGCGGATGGGCACGCGCATGAAGTACTCGCCTTTGTTCAAACTTTGTAAAGGACAACATGAACGCACGTAAAGCAACAGCGAACAAAGACACCAAACTTTTCGTGCTGGACACGAATGTGCTGATGCACGACCCGACCAGCCTGTTCCGTTTCGAGGAACACGATGTCTACCTGCCGATGTTCGTGCTGGAGGAACTGGACAACAACAAGAAGGGGATGACGGAAGTCGCGCGTAACGCACGCCAGGCCAGCCGCTTCCTGGACAACCTTGTCAGCTCAAGTGAAGAGAACATAGATGAAGGCGTGCCGCTGGACGCGCTAGGCAACAAGAACGCCACCGGGCGCCTGTTCCTGCAAACCGAGTTCATCAACGAACCGTTGCCGTCCACGCTGGCGAACGGCAAGGCCGACAACGCCATTCTCGGCGTGGTCAGCCATCTGCACACGCAACACAGCAAACGCCAGATCGCGCTGGTCAGCAAAGACATCAATATGCGCATCAAGGCGCGTGCCTTGGGTTTGTCGGCGCAGGACTATTTCAACGACAAGGTGCTGGAAGACACCGATCTGCTCTACACCGGCGTGCGCGAACTGCATGCCGATTTCTGGGACAAGAACGGCAAGGACATGGTGTCCGGCACGCAGGGTGCCCACACTTTCTACAACATCAATGGGCCGGATTGTCGCGACCTGCTGGTGAACGAGTTCGTGTTCCAGGAAGATGCCAACAATCCTTTCCTCGCCGTGGTCGCGGCTCAGGACAACAATTCCGCCACGCTGCGCACGCTCACCGACTACACGCACAGCAAGAATGCGATCTGGGGCATCACCGCGCGCAACCGCGAGCAGAATTTCGTGCTCAACCTGCTGATGAATCCGGAGATCGATTTCGTCACCCTGCTGGGCCAAGCCGGTACCGGCAAGACGCTGCTCACGCTGGCCGCCGGATTGATGCAGACGCTGGAGAGCAAGCTCTATTCCGAAATCATCATGACCCGTGTCACTGTGCCCGTGGGTGAAGACATCGGTTTCCTGCCGGGAACGGAGGAAGAAAAGATGTCGCCGTGGATGGGCGCGCTGGACGATAACCTGGATGTGCTCAACCAGACGACCGACGAAGGCGGCGAATGGGGACGTGCCGCGACGCGCGACCTGATCCGCAGCCGCATCAAGATCAAGTCGCTCAATTTCATGCGCGGCCGCACTTTCCTGAACAAGTACCTCATCATCGACGAGGCGCAGAACCTGACGCCGAAGCAGATGAAGACGCTCATCACCCGCGCCGGCCCCGGCACCAAAGTGGTGTGCATGGGAAATATCGCGCAGATCGACACGCCCTACCTCACCGAAGGCAGTTCCGGCCTGACTTATGTGGTGGATCGCTTCAAGGGCTGGAGCCACAGCGGCCACGTCACGCTGCAACGCGGCGAACGGTCGCGTCTGGCGGATCACGCGGCGGAGGTGCTGTGAAACCAGACAATCCGTTCGTGGTGAGCTTGTCGAACCATGAATGGCCCTTCGACGGGCTCAGGGCGAACGGTATTGAAATGGACAATCTAACATGAAACTGATCGGCTCCAACACCAGCCCTTATGTGCGCAAAGCACGTCTGGTGCTGCTGGAAAAGAACATCCCGCACACCTACCTGGTCGATCCGCCCAGCGACCCGAAGAGCGAGGTGTATCGTGTCAATCCGCTGGGACGTGTCCCGGCGCTCATTCTCGACGATGGCACTTGTGTGTTCGATTCACCGGTCATCGCCGAATATGCCGACACGCTGAACGACACGCCCATCCTGATCCCGCGCAGTGATGCGCTGGCACGCATGCGCGTGAAACGCTGGGAGGCGCTGGCAGACGGCATCATGGATTCTGCTATTGTGGTGCGCAACGAAGTTTTGCGCCCCAAGGAGTCTCAGCTTGCCGCCACGCTGGATCTGCATAACGGCGCGATCGGCCGGACGCTGCAATATATCGCAGCGCAACTCGGCGAACGTGAATGGTGCGAGGGCAACAGCATCAGCCTGGGCGACTTGGCATTGCTGAGCGCACTGGCCTATCTGGATCTGCGCCAGGCCGAACGCGACTGGCGCAGCACGCACCCGAATTTGGCAGCATGGTTCAAACGTGTGAGCGCACGTCCTGGTGCGCAAATCTCTCTGGCGGACAACAAATGAGCGGCATCGAGAAATCCGACGACGAGTGGCGCGAAGAACTGACGCCGGAACAATATGAAGTGTGCCGCGAATGCGGCACCGAACCAGCCTTCACCGGCGAATACTGGGATTGCCATGACATCGGCATCTACCGTTGCGTGTGCTGCGGGCAACCGTTGTTCGATTCGGAAACCAAGTTCGAATCCGGTACCGGTTGGCCCAGTTTCTGGCAACCGATCAGCGAGTATGTGGTCGAATATCGCGACGAAGACAAACTCGGCATGGATCGCGTCGAGGTTGTCTGTTCACAATGCGACTCCCATCTCGGCCATGTGTTCGAGGACGGCCCCGATCCCACCGGGCTGCGCTTTTGTATCAACTCCGCCTCACTCGCTCTCGATAGAAAGTAATTGATGAAACTGCTGTTCGATCTGTTCCCGGTAATCCTGTTCTTCGTCACCTTCAAATTCGCCGGAGTGTTCGCCGCCACGGCGACTGCCATCGCCGCCACCTTCGTGCAAGTCGCCTGGGTGAAATATCGTCACGGCAAGGTCGACACCATGCTGTGGGTGAGTCTCGGCATCATCACCCTGTTCGGCGGCGCAACTCTGCTGTTGCACGACGAGACCTTCATCAAATGGAAGCCGACCGTGTTGTACTGGTTCTTTTCCATTGCGCTGCTGCTCTCGCCGGTCTTGTTCAAGAAGAACCTGATGCGCTCGTTGCTGCAAGAGAAGCTCACTTTGCCCGATATGGTGTGGACCAAAGTGAACCTGGCCTGGAGTGCATTCTTCGCCGCGCTCGGCCTGGTCAATCTGTATGTCGCGTTCAACTACTCCACCGATGCCTGGGTCAATTTCAAACTGTTCGGCGCCACCGGCATGATGCTCTTGTTCATCTTTGTGCAGGCAGCGCTGCTGTCAAAGTACATGGAAGGTGACAATAAGGACGGTCAATGATGCTGTATGCCATCTTCGGCAACGATGTCCCCGATAGCACCGCCAAGCGCACTGCCGCACGCCCTGCCCATCTGGCGCGCCTGAAGACCTTACAGGATGAAGGCCGTTTGCTGCTGGCCGGACCCTTCCCCGCCGTGGACGCGGTAGATCCCGGCCCGGCAGGTTTTACCGGCAGCCTGATCGTGGCCGAGTTCGCTTCGCTTGAAGCGGCACAGACATGGGCCGCCGCCGACCCCTATGTCGCTGCCGGCGTGTATGCGCAAGTCGCCGTCAGACCGTACAAAAAGGTCTTTCCGACTTCGATATAAGCCGTGCTATATTGCGCGTCGGGCAATTTTCCGGCTCTCACAAACCCAACCTTCATAAGGACAGAATATGTTGAAATTTTCCAAACTCGCGCTGTTGTCGGCTTTGCTGGCCATCGCAGCCGGCGCACAAGCTGCCGACGACAAGGCAGCGGACAAACCGGCTGCACTGGTGAACGGCGTTTCCATCCCCCAGGCACGTCTTGAGCTGCGCGTGAAAGTCGCCGCACAGCAAGGCCAGCCCGACAGCGCGGAGCTGCGCAAGGCGGTCCGCGACGACATCATCAATCTGGAAGTGATCTCGCAAGCAGCCACCAAGAGCGGCCTGGACAAGCAAGCTGAAGTCGCGCAGCAACTGGAACTGGCAAGACAATCCGTTCTGGCCGGCGCATATGTACAAGACTATGCAAAGAGCCATCCCCTGAGCGAAGAAGCGATGAAGCAGGAATATGAAGCGCTGAAAAAACGCGTAGGCAACAAGGAATACAAGTTGTCTCATATTCTGGTCGATTCCGAAGACGAAGCCAGGAAGGTTGTGGCTGAATTGAAGAAAGGCGGCAAGTTCCCCAAAGTCGCCAAGGCGCATAGCAAAGACCCCGGCTCCAAGGACAATGGCGGTGATCTGGGTTGGGCTGTTCCCACCAACTTCGTACAGCCTTTCGGCGAAGCCGTGCTCAAGCTGAACAAAGGCCAGGTCAGCGAACCGGTGCAAACCCAATACGGCTGGCACGTGATCAAGCTGGAAGATACGCGCGAACTGAAAGTGCCGAGCTTCGACGAAGTGAAGCCGAACATCGAAAAGCGCCTGCAACAACAGGCTCTGCAGAAAGCCATCGAAGACCTGCGCAGCAAGGCCAAGGTCGAGTAAGCCGCTTCACATTCGAAAAAAGGGCGACTCGCAGTCGCCCTTTTTTTTCAACTGCGTCTTTTCCATATCCCCTCCGACGCCCTTCAAATCTCACTCTCCGGCAGTTATTCCGCTCGCTTATTCGATTTACAGATAATCAAACGAAAACTAATTAGTTCCTGTCTCCAGATCGAATTCCTAAGATGCGACCCATCGTGAGTATATGAGCACGATCACAATCACTAAGGAGATAAAACATGAAACGTTCCACCCTGACGTCGCTGTCCTTGCTGGCGGCGCTTATCGCGGGCACGGCTGGCGCGGCTGAGATCAAGCTGCTTAACGTGTCTTACGACCCGACACGCGAACTGTACCAGGAGTACAACACCGCATTCTCGAAGTACTGGAAAGCCAAGACTGGTGATGATGTCACCGTCAGCGCATCGCACGGCGGTTCCGGCAAGCAGGCCCGTGCCATCATCGACGGCCTGGAAGCGGACGTAGCGACCCTCGCTCTGGCTGCCGACATCGACGCTCTGAACAAGAACGGCGAACTGATCCCGGCCAATTGGCAATCGCGTCTGAAATTGAACAGCACGCCGTACTTTTCGACCATCGTATTGCTGGTGCGCAAAGGCAATCCGAAAAATATCAAGGACTGGAGCGACCTGATCAAGCCGGGTGTGGCCGTCATCACGCCTAACCCCAAGACTTCCGGCGGTGCTCGCTGGAACTATCTGGCAGCCTGGGGCTATGCGCTGGACAAGAACAACGGCGACCAATCCAAGGCGCAAGAGTTCGTCGGCAAGCTGTACGGTAACGTGCCTGTGCTGGATTCCGGTGCACGCGGTTCTACTGTGACCTTCTCCGAGCGCGGTATCGGCGACGTGCTGATTACCTGGGAGAACGAAGCCTATCTGGTGAAGAAGGAATTCGGCGAAGACAAGTTTGACGTGGTGTTCCCTTCGCAAAGTATCCTGGCTGAGCCGCCCGTAACCGTGGTCGACAAGAACGTGGACAAGCATGGCACCCGTGCCGTTGCACAGGCTTATCTGGAATATTTGTACACCGAGGAAGGCCAGGAGATCGCTGCCAAGAACTTCTATCGCCCGACCAATGCCAAGGTGGCCAAGAAGTACGAGAAGCGCTTCCCCAAGCTGAAACTGATCACCATCGACAAGGTGTTCGGCGGTTGGACCAACACGCAGAAGTTGCATTTCGCTGATGGCGGCGTGTTCGATCAGATCTACACCAAGAAGTAAGTGTAAGGACGTTAGCCCTGAGCTTGTTGAATGAGAAGTCAGTTCATTCGACAAGCTCACTACGAACGACTTTGAGCATATCGATTCATTTCGGACCAACCATGTCGCGCCAATACCTATATTTGAAACTGCTGCTGCGCAACAACCTGTTGCTCGACCTCGACGAGTATGAATTGAGCGATACCGTTGAACTCGGACTGGTATGCGGCTTTATGGGCCTGACGCTGTCCAGTGCTTTCCAACCGGTTCTGCGGCGGGATGGAAAAGTGGTCGGGCGCGAAGCTTTGCTGCGCTCCGGACTGCCGGCGCTTGGAGAGCTGACTGCTTACGGCGCATTCGAGGAAGCCGTGAAGGAGAGCCGCGTTGTGCAGTTCGATCGTCTTGTACGCATCATCCACTTGATGAACCATGCGCGCAGCTTCGCCGAAAACGAACTGCTGTTCCTCAATGTGCATCCGCACTTGCTCGGAAAAGTCAGCGACCATGGGCGCACCTTCGAACGCATTCTGCATTACTACTCTGTGCCCACCTCGCATGTCGTCATCGAGATCCGGGAAACGGCAACCCAGGAAGACGAAGTCCTGGCCATTGCAGTAAGCAACTATCGCAGCCTGGGATATCGCATCGCTGTGGACGATTTTGGCACTGCACATTCCAGTCTGGAGCGCGTTCTTCAGCTGCAGCCGGACTTCGTCAAACTGAATGGTGCATTGATACAAGCTGCGGAATATTCGCGCAGTGCTTCGGATTCATTGACCCGGCTGGTTGGCAGATTCCATCAAGCCGGTATTGAGGTCGCGATCAAGGGGATCGAGACCGACAGGCAGCTCGATGTCGCCAGAAACTCAGGCGCCGATCTGCTGCAGGGGTTTCACCTGGCTCGCCCGGAATTCGCAACGGCAGCACGGAGGGTACTTTGTCAAAACGAGCGCTTAGCCGCATAGAGATCGCCTCCTCTGCGCTCAATATCCGGACTCAGTTGCAGGCAACTGCCATTTTTTGGATGTTGTTTGTAATGAACTTCGGAAACATGGAATTGAATAAATGGTGAACCCTGTGACAGGAAAATTGCTGACGTTTCCGGATCCGCAACAGATCAGCTTGTCCATCCGTGCAAGCGCGCTGATATTCGCCGACCCCGAGTCGCAAAAGCTCTTGTCGCTGATAGAGCGTGTCGCCCCCAGCGACGCAACGGTCTACATCAAGGGGGAAACCGGCACCGGCAAGGAACTGGTCGCACGGCACGTCCATTCGCTGAGCGGGCGCCGCGGGGGGCCGTTCGCGGCCATCAATTGCGGTGCCTTCTCGGAAACGCTGGTCGAGAGCGAGTTGTTCGGTTATGAACGCGGCGCATTCACAGGTGCGATCGGGGCGAAGGCCGGGTGGTTCGAGAGCGCGAACGGCGGAACGTTGTTCCTCGATGAGATCGGCGATTTGCCGCTCTCTACCCAGGTCAAGCTGCTGCGCGTGCTGCAGGAGCGCGAGATCGTGCGCATCGGTTCGCGCAAGCCGACACCCATCGACGTGCGCCTGATCGCGGCAACCAATGTCAATCTGGAAGAAGCGGTCAAGGTCGGGCGTTTCCGCGAAGACCTGTATTACCGCATCAACGTGGTGCCTATTCAGTTGGCACCGTTGCGCGAGCGCCCGGGCGACATTTTGCCGCTGGTGCAGCACTTCATTTCAATATACAAAGGCCGCCTGCATACCAAAGAGCCGGAGTTGCATCCCGACACCCTGCGTTTGCTGCATGGCTATCCATGGCCGGGCAACATCCGTGAATTGGAGAACACTATCCACCGCGCCCTGCTGGTATGTGACGGCAGCGTGTTACGCCCTACCAATCTGAATCTGCCGTTCATTCACGCGAAGGCAGAGGCTGAGAGCGCAAACGACGGGAATAAGAACGTAGCGGATGTCTGCAATCTGGAGAGAGTGTTTGCAGAATTGTTCGCGCAGGCACCCGATGAGTTGCACGACACGGTGCAGCGCAAGCTGATCCTGCAGGCTTTTGAATACTCTCACAGCAACCAGGTGCAGGCGGCAAAACTACTCGGCATCAGCCGCAATGTGCTGCGGACACAGCTCAAGCACTTTGGCGTCATCGAATAGACGCGCTGCTGCTCCTGCAGCATGAGCTCAACAATCCTGCTTGCTGCGCAACAACGGCAAGCAGGTTCAAATTCACTCGCTGCACATCAAATTCATTCGAATCAACAGGGTCGCGTGCCAGCCGGGTATTGGCACGTTAGCTGCTGAGTGCAATCGATGAAAGATCGGCTCCGCTCTTTCCAACATCCAATCACAGAAAGTGCAGAATCATGAACAAGACAATCCTGGCCATCATGGCCATCGCCTTATCCGCCTGCAGCACCCATCCCGCTCCGACTGCCACGGCGCAAGCTGCCGTCACTCCCAACCGCCCGGCACCGACTCCGCCAGCGCGCGGCCCCGAACTTGCACTTGCCATCGAGGCCGCTCGCGCCGCGCTCGACTCATGCATCGCGCAAGATCAGAAAGGCGGCGTCAGCGTGGTTGATTCTGCCGGCGGCCTGCGCGTACTGCTGGCCGCCGACGGGACCTCGGTGAGAGGTGTGCAATCAAGCACCGCTAAAGCGCAGACCGCTATCGCATTCAAGACTGCGACCAGCGACCTGTTCGAGCGGGTCAAGACAGACAAGGATCTGGCCGACAAGATCGCGGCGGAGCCGAAATACAACGGGCGTCCCGGCGGCATCCTGCTCAAGGTGAACGGCGAGATCATCGGCGCTATCGGCGTGGGCGGCGCGCGTACTGATGAAGCATGCGCATTGGCGGGTTTGCAGAAGGTGCAAGACCGGCTGAAGTGAAACGCATGGACGTTCAGTCGATCCAGTTACGCCGCCTTGATGTTAGAGGCGGCGTTGCTATTTATGTACACCGTTTCCAATGAATCGCTGTTGCTGCGCCATCACCTGTTTTATCTGCTGCTGATTAAGCAGCAATTTTTCGCAACAGTATGACGTGCGCGCTCTAAGGTTCCCGTCCTGCAAGACGTTTACAAAACATTACATTAGGTGTTTTTTAAATGCGGAATATTAGCGCTGGCATGTTCCCTGCTAAATGGATACCAAGACATCACGTGTGTCCGACATTTCAACCAACGAACAGGGAAAAATAATGAAACAGCGAAGTGGTCATTTGAAGAATATACGTCACGTTGCTTCCGGCAAGGGGCTCAGACTGAGCGCGGTGACGGTGGCAGTGTTATCCGTCCTGTCAGGCGGATATGCGCAGGCAGCAGAATCCACGACATCCGAGGCGACGCTGGAAAAGGTGGTGGTGACTTCGCGTAACCGTGAAGAGATCGCTCAGGATGTACCGTTGCCGGTGCAGGTGCTGGGTGGCGCACAACTCGACCGTGAGAACATTAAATCGGTCTGGGACCTGCCGTCAAAGGCACCTAACCTTCAACTCAATCCGCCGGGCGAGAATGCGCGCAAAGTCAGCGCATCGATCCGGGGACTGGGGCGTGCATCAGCCAACGACTCGATGGAGCAAAGCGTCGGAGTCATCGTCGATGGCGTCTCGCTCTATTATTCCGGCCAGGCATGGAACGACTATGTCGATCTGGATCGCATCGAAGTGTTGCGCGGCCCGCAGGGCACGTTGATCGGCAAGAACACCTCGCTGGGCGCGATCAAGATCATTACCCAGGCACCCAGCTTCAAGAAGGCATCGAGCTTCGAGGTCACCACCGGCAGCTTGAACACTTTGAGCGGCAAGTTCGCGGCGACCGGAGCGCTGATGGAAGGGTTGCTGGCCTATCGCGGAACTTTCCTGGTGGATAGGCAGGACGGTCTGTATGACAACACGTATCTTAACTACGGCAACGCCCGCGAAACCTGGCGCGAATCGAACAAGATCGCCGGACGCTACCAGTTGCTGTGGACGCCCACAGCCAACCTGAGCGGGCGTTTCATATTCGACAAGCTGCGTTCTGACGAGCGCACCAATACCGGCAACGTCAACGTGTCCAACGGTCCGTCAACATACAACGACGGCGTTGCGCGCACGGTCACCAATCCGATCGGTTATACGCCGACGGGTAGCTACGTGAACTACGGCTATCTGGGCAAATGGGCGCAACGTTCGGCTTGGTTCCACAACACCGACGGATCCGTCTATCAACCGCCGCTGGGCACGACCAATATCGAGAACTCGGAAGCGCGTCCCCAATTGACCAATCAGCACGGCTGGTCCGGGCAATTCGACCTGTCTTTGCAGGAACATACGCTGACTTCGATCACCGCCTATCGCTATCAGGATTTCGACATCAAGAACGGCGGCCAGAACGGTCCGTTCTATGTGGGTAATAGCGGTCAGCAACTGTGGAACAAGCAGACCTCGCAGGAATTGCGGCTGGCTTCCATCCCCGATGCAGGCAAGAAGTTCGATTACCAGTTCGGGCTCTATTACCTGAAGGCAGAAGTGTATAGCGACGATCCAACCTACTATGGACCGGACGCAGGCGCGTGGAATGCATCGAACGGCAACTATACGACACTGATCGCCTCTGCAGCCGGGCGCGAATTGCTGCGTGCCTCGCTGGATGGCGTATACCAGTCATGGATCACCGATGCCAAGGTCAGCAGCTTGGCTGGTTACGGTCAAATCGATCTGCACCTGACGGAAAAAGCGAGCTTGAGCGTCGGTCTGCGCCAGACCAAGGAACACAAGACCAACCGCACCGAGCATCAGATCGACCGCTCCGGTCAGGATCTGACGGCGCTGGGTGCCGCACTGGGTGCCTCCAGTCTGGTTGCAACGGCGCAGAACGTGCGCAACGGCCAAGTCGGCGCGGCTTATGGTCCGGTCGCTGGCAATCCGATCGATGCCAGTCTGACTTCCTGGAACATCGGCCCAAGTTACAAGTTGAATGACGATGTCCTGTTGTATTCCTCGCTAGGCAAAGGTCAGAAATCCGGCTTCATCTACTTCAACCCTTCTATCTCAACGCCCCCCGGCAATCCTGATTTTGAGACCGACATCAAACCGGAGCAAACGCTTGATTTCGAACTGGGCGCGAAGACTCTCCTGCTGAACCGCAGTCTGCTGTTGAACGCCAATTTGTATTACACCAAGGTCACCGATTATCAGGCCTCGTGGACGCGCGAAGATCCGCTCAATCCGGGGACAAACATCACCCGCTGGGGAAATGCACCCAAGGTGTTGGCTCGCGGTATCGAGCTTGAATCCGCCTATCAGTGGTCGAAGAATCTCGAGTTGACCGCGAATGGTGCATACAACCGCGCGACCTATGAGACGCAGTGGCTTATCGTGGCGCCGGAACTCAGCAGCACGACCACCCTGTTCGATGCGAAAGGGCAACAGATCGCCAACGTTCCACTCGCCACGATCAACTACGGCGTGAATTACAAGGTACCGGTTGGTGGATACCAGGCCCGGGTTAACTTGATCAACAGCTACAAGTCGGGCTTCTACTTCAATGATAACCATTCGGCGAACACTTACCAGGATGCCTACACCATCACCAATCTCGGGTTGGGATTGGGTGAGCAGAATGGCGCCTGGGAGATCTCGCTGCTGGTGAAGAACCTGTTCAACACCAAGTATGCTTTGAGCAAAGCAACTTGGACGAACACGGCGGCGCAGACAAAGACCGTCGGTGATCCGCGCTATGTCGGATTGGTGTTCAAGAGCAAGATCTGATTTTGTAGCGATCACAGTCGTTCCATTGTGCGGCGGGCGCAAGCCCGTCGCACATTTTCCGTTTCATCCGGATCACTTAATTGGAGATAGAAAATGGCAGGCAACAAACCGTACAACAAGGCAAGCGACTTCCAACCCGAGGTGCTGGGACTGTTCGACAAATTCGTGCATGGCGATATCAGCCGCCGTGATTTCCTGAACGGGGCTGGCAAGTTCGTTGTGGCGGGCGGATTGTCCGCAGCCGGGCTGCTGGATGCGCTGAATCCGAAATTCGCCGAGGCGCAACAGATCGACCCCAAGGATGCGCGCATCAAGACGAGCTATGTCGAGTACCCTTCTCCGGACGGATATGGCAGCGTGCGCGGCTACCTGGTGCAACCGGCCAAGGCCAAAGGCAAGCTGCCGGTGGTGCTGGTGGTGCACGAGAATCGCGGACTCAATCCCCACATCGAAGACGTCGCACGGCGTCTCGCGCTGGACGATTTCATCGCCTTCGCACCCGATGCGCTGTTTCCGCTCGGCGGCTATCCCGGCGACGAGGACAAGGCACGCGAACTATTCCCGAAACTCGACCAGACCAAGACACGCAATGATTTCATCGCCGCATTCAACGCGCTGAAGAAGCTGCCTGAAGGAAACGGCAAGGTCGGCGTGGTAGGTTTCTGCTACGGCGGCGGCATCGCCAATTTCCTGGCCACACGCCTGCCCGAGCTGGATGCGGCAGTTCCGTTCTACGGCGGACAACCCAAGCCGGAAGAAACCGCCAACATCAAGGCTCCGCTGTTGTTGCACTACGCCGAAAAAGACGAGCGCATCACTTCCGGCTGGCCTGCGTATGAAACGGCGTTGAAAGCGGCGAACGTGAAATACGAAGCCTACGTCTATCCCGGCGTGCAGCACGGTTTCAACAACGACACTACACCGCGTTTCGACGAAGCTGCGGCCAGGCTGGCCTGGCAACGCACCATCGCCTTCTTCAACCAGAAACTGCGCCGCTAAAGGAGATAGAGATGGCGGCGAAACGCATACTGTTCGAGGTGCATCGTTGGGTCGGAATTGCAACCGCATTGTTCATGGCGATGTGGTTCATCACCGGCCTGACCATTGTCTATTCCGGTTCGACCAACCAGACGCGTGCGCAGCAACTGGCGCAGGCCGAGGCGTTACTGCCGCACGCGGGCTGGTTGAGTCTGGAGGAGGCATGGGCCCTCAGTTCAGCGCAACGCACGAGCGAGAAACGTTCCGCGCGAGGTGAACGCGGCGAACAGGACGGAGCGGCGCATGGGCAACGGCAGCATGAAGGTGGCCGTGAAGGCCATGATGGACAGTCTCGCAACAGGCCGGATTCCGTTTACGAGGCACGTCTGGTGCGCCGGGCGGGAGAGCCGCTGTGGCTGGTAGATGATGCACGCGGCCAGCGCTTCGCCATCTCGGCACTGGATGGCAAGCTGTTCGAGGTCACTATTGATCGCGCGCTATTGATCGCACGCAACTCTGTGCACGGTGCTCAGGTCACCTACCTTGATACCGTCGATACCACGCTCAGTCTGCGCAACCAGCAAACCAATGGGCCGTTCTATCGGTTCACACTGGACAGCGAGCCAGGTACGCAGCTGGTGGTCTCGGCCAGAACCGGCGAGGTGCTGCAACAGACCACACGTATCGGCCGCGGAATGTATGTACTGGGCAACTGGCTGCATGTATTCCGGCCGTTGGATTACATCGGCCTGGGCGAGCAGCGCCACACGGTGATCGCATGGGTGTCGTTCTTCGCGGTGATCACCATCATGGCCGGACTCATCATCGGCTGGCTGCGCTGGCGCCCCGGCTTCTTCGGCAAGCCAACATACTCGGAAGGTCGTACCCAGCCGTATCGCGCCTTCTGGTTCCGATGGCATTTCTGGGCCGGGCTGGTCGGCGGCACTTTCACCCTGCTATGGGCGGTCAGCGGCTATCTCAACAACAATCCGTGGGATATCTTCTCGCCGGTCAATGCCAGCCGTGCCGAAATCACCAGGTATCAAGGCGGCGAGTTGCCCGCCGTGGCTCGCGCATGGAAACCAACTGCTCTGACGGCAGAAAGCGAAAACGCAGTCGAGCTTGGCTGGCGTCGCTTGGGCGACAGTGCCGTTCTGCTGGCCTACAAGGATGACGGGCAGCGGATTCCGCAAAAGGTTGCGGGCACTGTGGCGCAGTTTGACGAGGTGACATTGCAAGCAGCAGTACAGCGACTGTTCGGCGATATGCCGATTGCCAACCGGGTATTGCAGCAGGAATACGACAGCTACTACTACCCGAGCCGCCGCCAAAGCGTCATCGAAAAACCGCTGCCAGTGTGGCGCGTTGAATTGCAGGATAAGGCGGCCACGCGTCTCTACATCGATCCACAGGACGGCCGTCTGGTGTTGAAGCAGGATCAGAGTCGTCGAGTTTTTCGCTGGGCATTCTCCGCCCTGCATCACTGGGATTTTGGCTGGATCGTACAACGACCGCTATGGGATGTATGGATGGTGAGTTGGATCCTGTTCGGCGTGGTGCTCAGCATCAGCTCGGTGGTGTTGGGATGGAAACGATTGCGCCATACCTTCCGTTCGAAAAAACGGCAAGGCAGCAAAACCGGGCAACTGGAACAACTCGAAACCGAGACACAGGCGGCTTAGTGTGGTGAGCTGGTTGCTGGGCAATCAACAGCGGCGACATGCAAGCTGCTGCTCCAGCAACAGCCGCTTTCCAAGGCATGCGGCTGCGTGCAGCAGTGCAGCAAACCGATATGCCACCATCGCTCCGTCAATATTCACTGCATATCAATTGGTTGCACCTCCGTCCCGGAGAATTTACGCATGCGGATGGAGCAGCCGCCAACGCTGGCACGATAGCTGCTGATGTATCCGACTGACACAGCATGTCTGTGCAGACATCGATCAATCAACTATGAAAGTGGAATCACCATGAACAATCTGAAACAACTGTTTGCGTTCGTCGCGCTGTCACTCGCAACCACACTGGCGTTCGCCGCCGATGCGCCTGCCGCGAAACCTGCTGCCAATGCACACCCCTATACTGGAAAACTAGCTCCCAAGTTGAGCCGCGCGCAACTGGACAAGTTGCTCGGCCATCCCGAGAAGATCCTGTTCATCGACCTGCGCCGCCCGGACGAACTGATCGAGATCGGTGGCTTTCCGATCTATCTGAGCATCCAGGCCAAGAATCTGGCAGAGAGTCTCGACTACATCCCCAAGGACCGCAAGATCATCACCGTGTCGAATCATGCCGGACGCGCTGCTGCTGCGGCCGACCTGCTGGTGAGCAAAGGCTTCAAGGTAGTTGGGGCGGTTGGAGTGCAGGACTATGAAGAAGAAGGTGGCTCCCTGACCAAGATCGCTCCGCCCAAGAAGAAGCCTGCCGCACCAGCCGCCGCATCGGGCGTCGCTGCCGCTTCTCCAGCCTCTGCTCCTGCTGCGGCAGCAACGAAGCCGGTTGCGGCACCGGCGAAGTGATCCGGGTTGATGCACGTCTGCCGAATATTGAATCCAATCCACTTATAACTAAGGAGTCGAACAATGAATACGAAAAGTAAACTGGCCGTCATTGCAGCGCTTGCTGCACTCTCGATCTCGATCACACCGGCGAACGCGCACCATGCATTCTCGGCCGAATTCGATGCCGATAAACCGCTGGAACTGACCGGCACCGTGACCAAGCTCGAACTGGTCAATCCGCACAGCTGGGTCTATGTGGATGTGAAGAATGCGGACGGTACCGTCACCAATTGGGGGGCCGAGTTCGGCGCGCCGTTCAGCCTGAAGGAAAAAGGCCTGACCAAGGCTTCGCTGCCGGTCGGCTCGACCGTCATCATCAAGGGTTTCCGTTCCAAGAACCCAAAGCCGTTCGCCTATGCGGTCAGCGCGATATTGCCTGATGGCCGCGAAGTGCAGACCGGCGGTGCAGCCGATGCGCCCGGTGTGAAAAAAGAACCGGCCAAAGCGAGCTAGGCTCATACAGAAACGAAACGGGAGTAGATCACTTGAGCATCTTTAATCACCAATCTTCGTCCGGCATTCAGGGGCTGGCTGCAATCGCGGCTCTGGTCGTCGGCGTGTTGCTCGCTGGCAACGCACTGGCTGCCAGCGATAAGATCCCGCGCCTGAAGAGCGGCAAGCCGGATTTTTCCGGCATCTGGCAGACCACCAGCGCCGCCGATCACGATCTGGAACCGCATGCACATCGCAAAGATGCGCCACCCGGCCCCGGCATCGTCGAAGATGGCGTCATCCCTTACTTGCCCGCCGCACTGGAACAGAAGAAGAAAAACTTCGAAGCCAGAGCGACCGACGACCCTGCTCTCAAGGGCTGGACGCTGGGTGTACCGCGCGGAATCTACTATCCCGAGCCGTTCCAGATCTTTCAGCGTGACCGCGATCTGAACATCGTCCATCAGTTCGGTCACTCCGTGCGCACCATCCATACCAACGGCACCGATCATCCCGGAGCAGAGAATGCCAACGACTGGTGGCTGGGAGATTCGCGCGGCAAGTGGCAGGGAGACACGCTGGTGGTCGATGTCACCAACTTCAACGACAAGACCTGGCTGGATCATGCGGGCAATTTCCACAGCGATGCGCTGCATATCGTAGAGAAATGGAAGTATCTGGATGCCAACACCATCGAGTACAAGGCGACGCTGGATGATGCCAAGGTGTACAGCCATCCGTGGAACATCAGCGTGATCCTGCATCGCCATCGCGAGAAAGACTTCCAGTTGATAGAGGACTACCGCTTCACGCTGGAGTACGCCGATTCCTACCCTTATCCGAAAAAATGAACGGGCGAAACACCATGAATACTGACTCGAATAACACACTAAAATTATCGGCCCTGCTAGTCGGCGTAATAGCCGTCACGCAGGTGCTGGCGGCGGAATCACCGTTGCCGAAGTTTCCGCGCGAGACCACGGTGTTCAAGCTTGAATCCGGCCCGTGGAAAGGTCCCAAGCTGGCCGACGGCCAGCCTGATGTACAAGGACACTATTCCAACACCATCTCCAATCACAGCAATTTGACCGATCCGCAAGCCGGCCCACCCGGCGGTGATCGCGGCAGCAGCCGTTACAAGGATCAGCCGCGCGAAGCGCGCGCACCAAGCCGCATCGTCGACCCAGCCGACGGACAGGTGCCGTTCCAGTCATGGGCTCGCGCCAAGCAACAGGAGTTGTACGACAATTTCACCAAGCCGGTGAAACCGGAATACATCGATCCGGGCGCTCGATGCGCACCGGCCGGTCCATCGCGCAGCTTTACCTGGCACGGCTATGAGATCGCACAGTATCCCGGTTACGTGGTGATCTATTTCGATTCCGGCACACGCATCATCCATCTGGATAACAAGCCGCATCTGGCAGCCAACATCAAACTGTGGAATGGCGATTCGCGCGGTCACTGGGAAGGCAATACGCTGGTGGTGGACGTGACCAACTACAACGGCAAGGCGCGCTTCGCGCGTACCGGTGAGTTCGCCAGCGAGAACGCCACGGTCAAGGAGCGCTTCATCTTCGATCAGGACCGGGAACGTTTAATCTACCAGGCAACTTACACCGACCCCACGGTCTATACCCGTCCGTGGACATTAGAGATACCAAATCGCCGCGTAGAGAAGTACAAGGAAGACGGCTGGAACAACATGCTGTCGCAGGCCAAGCATTCCGGCAAGGGCGAGATTCTCGAACACTACGAGCGCATCTGCGCCGAGAACAACGGTGGCTTCGGCGGCGCTGCCGCACCGGCACCGGCACCTGCTCGGGCACTGTGATCTTTCAATTCATCAACCATACGCAAAGGAAACATCATGTCACTCACTGCATTCGCACAAGGGGTTTACGATTCCGGGGTGGGCACCGCGCTTCGTGAATCGGTCTATGCCTTCCCCATCGTCGAGGGGCTGCACCTCATCGGCTTGGCGTTCTCGGTCGGTCTGATCCTGCTCATCGACTTGCGTCTGGTCGGCCTGGTGTTCCGCCAGGTGCCGGTGCAGGCTGTGCTGCATCCGCTACGGCCCTGGTTACTGGCTGGCTTCGCACTCACTTTCACTACCGGCGCATTCCTGTTCATCGCCGAATCCGCCAAGATCATCGACTTTTTCGTGCTGCCGTTGAAACTGACCCTGATCCTGCTGGCGGGGATCAATGCGCTCTGGTTCGAACTCAAGTGGGGACGCAAGGTGGCTGAATGGGCCGATCAGCCCGCACTTCCACAAGCGGTTCGCTTCGCGGGCTGGTCATCCATCGCATTGTGGAGCGGAGTCATCATCTGCGGTCGATTGATCCCTTACCTGAGCTACGCCTGACATCACCCTTCAACCACTCGACAAGGAAACAAGATCATGTCCACTCTGGAAGTATTCACCGCCATCCAGTCCAGCAGCTTCGCTGTGACAGTAGGGCATCAGAACCACCTGTTCGGCGCGGTGGCGCAACTGGCACACATCACTGGCCTGCTCCTGGTACTGACTTCCGTGCTTCTCGTCAGTCTGCGCCTGTTTGGTGTCGGCTTGACCAGCCTGAGCACGGCGCAACTCGCCAACGCCACCTCACGTCTGGTATGGGTAGGCCTCGCGCTGCTCGTCGTCTCCGGCTTCCTCATCTTCGCACCAGCCGCCGTGCACTATTACCCGAACGACATCTTCTGGTTCAAGTTGTTCCTGCTTGCCAGCGCCCTGCTCATCCATGTGACGTTGTATCGCAAGGTAACTCGGGCCGAAACGCCCGGTGTGCTCACCGCCAGGGCCACCGCCGTCATCGCCTTGAGCCTGTGGTTCGGTGTGGCCTTCGCCGGTCGCTTCGTCGGTTTCTTTTGATACATGATCGGGATCAGATGAACAGCATCAAACTACTTGGCGCCATAGTCATGGCGGTACTGGTGATCACCAGCATGGCGTGCGAAAAACGAACGCAACCTGCAACTGCGAACCAGTTCAAGCCGACGGCTTCGGTGCAGGAGATCATGAAGGACATCATCGATCCCAACATCGACTACGTCTGGAACTCGGTCGCCACCATCAGCACCAAAAAAGGCACCGAGGAGCGCAAGCCAAAGACGGATGAGGATTGGGCATTGGTCAGACAGCATGCGGTGGTCGTTCTGGAAGCCAGCAATCTGTTGCTGATCGAAGGACGCCCCATCGCGGCGACAGGCGCCAACACCTCGACGCATCAGGTCGAATTGGGGCCGGAGGAGGTACAAAAGGCCATCGCTGCCGACCGCGCCGCCTTTGTCGGATATGCCCATGCTTTGCACGATGCCATGCAACAGACGATCGGTGCGGTCGACAAGAAAAATGTCGAAGGTCTGATCGAATACGGCAGCGCCGTGGATCATGTGTGCGAAGAATGCCACAAACGATTCTGGTACCCGAACGACAAACGACCGACTACGGTACCGACCAAACACAACTAACTTCAGGAGCTATCACCATGCAGCAAACTTCCAGATCGTATCTGGGCACATCGTTATGCGCAGTTATCGCGACGGTCGCCGCGCTTTCTTTCAGCGATATCGCACGTGCCGCAGAACCTGCCGCCGTTGTCCAACCCGCAGCGACGACACGCACCCCTCCTCCCCCACCCGCGCGCGGCCCGGCACTCGATGCTGCGCTGGAGGCGGCGCAAGTCGCAGTCGCGACCTGCACCGCCAACGGCTACAAGGTCGGCGTAACAGTGCTCGACTCGGCCGGAATACAGAAGGTCGTGCTCGCAGCCGACGGCGCCAGCCAACGCGGCGTCGAATCCGGTGCTGGCAAAGCGTTCACCGTCATCACTTACAAGAAGTCGTCAGCGGAAGTGGCCAAACTGGCCGAGACCGACAAGGAACTGGCGGCTCAACTTGCCGCCGATCCCAAGCAGCGTGCGCGTGCCGGGGCGTTGCCGTTGTTCGTCGGCAACGAACTCATCGGCGCCATCGGCGTGGGCGGTGCGCCGGGCGGCGACAAGGACGAGGCGTGTGCGGCAGCGGGTATCGCCAAGGTGAAAGGCCTGCTAAGATAACCATTCATCAGATGGAAGCATGACTGTGCCAAATCCACCGGCTGATGCCGGTGGATTTTCGTTTATTCAACAGAGAATAGTCACAAGACGGGTAGTACATGAAGAACAGGCAGTTCAAGTCGAAGTGGCAGAAAGTATTCAGGCTCATTGGCGTAATTGCCTGCGTGTCTCTGTCATTCGCATCGCATGGCGAAGTGGTTCTCAAGCAGGATCTCTCTGTGTCGCCGCAGCCAGGCCGAGCCTGGAGATCCACCACGCCGCTGGCTATCACGTCCGCTGCGACCACGCTCAAGGCTTCATCGCCGCTGACGCTGCCCGAACTGACCGATCTCGCCCTGCAAAATAATCCGACCACCCGTGAAGCGTGGAATTCAGCGCGTGCGCAAGCGGCTGCCGTGGGTATCGCCAATGCCGGATACTACCCGACGCTGGATGCGGCAGTTGCGCTCACCCGAGGCAAGACATCGATCAATAGCAGTGGCGGCGTAGTCTCCGGCAGCGCACAAACCCGACTCTCGCCAAGCGTGAGCCTTGGTTATGTGTTGTTCGACTTCGGTGCGCGTTCCGCAACCAAGCAGGCAGCCCAATACGGCTTGCTTGCTGCCAACCTTACGCAGAATCGCGCGATACAGGATGTGACGTTGCGCGTCGAACAAACCTATTACCAACTGCTTGGCGCACGCGAGACCATCGTGGCCGGTCAGGAAACAGTCAAGAGTGTGCAACTGAGTCTGGATGTGGCCAACGCGCGTCGTCAGGCTGGTCTGGCGACTGTAGGCGATGTGTATCAGGCAGAGACACTGCTGGCGCAGGGCCGTTTGCAATTGCGCAAGGCACAGGGCGAGGCGAGCAAACTGAAAGGTGCGCTATGCAATGCCGTGGGGTTGCCGGTCAATGCTAAGCTGGAACTTGTACCGCCCGAAGCCAAGCTGCCAACGCAAGCGGTACGTGCGACGATCGATGAATATCTGCACACAGCCAAGCTGTCGCGCCCCGATCTGGGAGCCGCCGAAGCCCAGGTGCGCGCGGCGCGCGCAAGCGTCGATGCCGCATCTGCACAAGGCGATCCGACACTGAATTTTGCAATCACCGGTGGCAAGACTTTCAATAATTTCGAGACTGCCCGATACAGCAACGGCACCTCCAGCGGCACCGTCGGCATCACGTTGAATATTCCGATCTTTGACGGTTTTCGTACGACCAACACAGTGTGGCAGGCGCAGGCGCGCGCTGATCAGCTGGATGCAGCGCGTGACCGCATGGCGTTGCAGGTGGAACTGGACGTGTGGCAAGCCTACTTCGATCTGGATACGGCTGAAGCCGCCATCGACAGCGCACATGCCCTGTTGCGCAGTGCCGGTCTGGCGCGCGAAGTCGCCCAGGAACGCTACCGGGCCGGTATCGGCAACATACCGGATCTGCTGACTGCGCAAGTGAATGAAGCCAATGCGCGCATGGAGGTCATACAAGCGGAGATGGGCTGGTATTCCAGCTTGTCGCAACTCAATAACGCTATAGGTAATTTTTCGTCTGGGGCAGAAACGAAATGAAAAAATCAATCATCGCGATACTGGTCGCATCAGGTTTGGTCGCTGCTGGCATAGCGATCTGGTTCTTCACCTTGCCCAAAACGGAAGGGATGACTGGAGGACCGGAGAAGCGTGTCGCGAAAGCCGTGCCGGTACGTACCGTAACGGTAGCAACCGGCGCTGTTCCAGTCGTGCTGGATGCCGTGGGAACCGTGGAGGCTGATCAAAGCGTTGCGGTTCGAGCCGAAGTGAGCGGCGTTCTGCAAAAGATCGCTTTTCGCGAAGGCGACCTGGTAAAAGCGGGGCAACTGCTGTTTCAGATAGACCCTGGCGTGCCGCAGGCGGAAGTCGACAAGGCCCGAGCCAACCTCGCGCGCGATCAGGCCGCAGCCGACGAGGCTCAAGCACAAGCGCACCGTTTGCAGAACTTGGCATCCAAAGAGTTTGTCACTCAACAGGAGTATGCGCAGGCGATGGCCCAAGAGCAGGCGGCAATTGCCACGGTGCGCGCCGATCAGGCGGCACTGAAGTCGGTACAGTTGCAGCTGGCTTATTCACACATCACATCGCCGATCTCCGGACGCGCAGGCATTCTGAACATCAAGCCCGGCAATCTGGTCAGTTCTACCTCTACCACACCGCTGGTTACCATCAATGCCACCCGCCCGGTCATGGTTTCGTTCAGCGTGCCGCAGCAGCAATTGCAGGCGATACGCGAACAGCAGCATCAACATGCCCTGGCGGTAGAAATACGCCGGGATGCCAATGATGCAGTGCTGACCAAAGGCACGCTGGCTTTCATCGACAACGCGGTAGACACGCTGACCGGTACCATCCGCATGAAAGCGCGCATTCCCAATCAGGACGAGGCCATCTGGCCCGGAGAACTGGTTTCGTTGCGCTTGATCCTCAGCATCCAGCAGGATGCACTGATCGTTCCTGAAACAGCCATCCAGCTCGGGCAGAACGGCACTAGCGTTTATGCGGTAGTGGATGGAAAAGCGCACTTGCAGACCATCAAGGTTGCGCGCCAAGTGGGTAGCCAGGTCGTCGTTGCCGAAGGACTCAGTGCGGGGCAGCAAGTAATCGTCAGTCCGCCCAATACACTGCGTCCGGAAAGTCCGGTCGAGCTGGCCGGATCTAAAAAGTCCGCAGGCGTCAAAGGTGTGGGAGACGGGAAGCCTGGCGCCGAGGCCGCAGGCGGGGGCAGCCGCCCATGAGCATCTGGCGCATCTTCATCGACCGTCCGGTGATGACTACCGTGCTAGTCAGCGCGGCCACATTGTTCGGCACGTTCGCATTCCTGAATTTGCCGGTGAATGAATTACCGAATATCGATTTCCCCACCATTTCGGTGACGGCGAATCAGGCGGGCGGCAATCCGGACAATATGGCTACTACAGTGGCGACACCGCTGGAACGGCAGTTCTCGACCATCGCCGGTCTGGATTCGATGACCTCGGTCAGCACCGCAGGCGTTTCGCGCATCACACTGCAATTCAATCTGGACCGGAATATCGATGCAGCCGCACAGGATGTGCAGACCGCGATTGCGCAGGCCGTGCGCAATCTGCCGCCGAACCTGGACAACGCGCCGCAAATGCGCAAGGTCAATCCGGCGGATAGTCCCATCATATATCTGGCGCTGACCGCCAAGAACCTGCCGCTCACCACGCTCAACTCCTTTGCCGACAACCAGATCTCGCAACGCATCTCCACACTGCCGGGCGTGGCCCAGTTGCTGGTTTACGGTTCGCAAAAATATGCGGTGCGACTGTATCTCGACCCGAATGCGCTGAAGCTGCGCAATCTGGGAACCGAAGATGTCGCAGCAGCGCTGGACAAAGCCAACAGTAATCTGCCCTCCGGCACGCTGGACGGACGCAACAAGAAATTTACGGTAAAGGCCAACGGTCAATTGGAAAACGCGGCCGATTTCAGTTCGGTTGTGATCAGTTATGCGAACGGTACGCCTGTACGTTTCTCCGATATTGGCCGCACCGAGGACAGCGTCGAGAACAATCGCGCCCTGACCTGGTTCAACGGCGAGCGTTCAATCGTACTGGCAGTGCAACGACAACCAGGCGCAAACACGGTTGAAGTGGTCAAGAGCATACGCGCCCTGTTGCCGGAGATTCGCCAGCAACTGCCTGGCGATGCGAAACTGGAAGTGTTGTTCGATCGTTCCGAATTCATCGGTGATTCGATCCACGATGTCGAGTTCACGCTGATGTTGGCGGTGGTGCTGGTCGTGATAGTGGTGCTGGGTTTCCTGCGAAATTATTCTTCGACTCTCATCGTCGCCATCGTGTTGCCCATCTCGCTGATCGGCACCTTTGCCGCCATGAAAGTGTTGGGCTACAGCCTCAACAACATCTCGCTGATGGCGCTGACGCTGGCCGTCGGTTTCGTGGTGGACGATGCCATCGTGGTGCTGGAGAACATCACTCGCCACATGGAAATGGGAAAAGACCGCATGACAGCGGCTATCGAAGGCACGCGTGAGATCGGCTTCACGGTGATATCGATGACGCTGTCGCTGGTCGCGGTGTTCCTGCCCATTCTGTTCATGGGCGGTATTCTCGGGCGTCTATTCACCGAGTTTTCCGTCACCATCGGCCTTGCCGTACTGATCTCCGGCGCCGTCTCCCTGAGTCTGACACCGATGTTGTGTAGTCGATTTCTGCAAACGAGCCATCGCCACGGTGGCTTTTTTGACGGATTCGAGAATATGTTCAAGATGCTGGAGCACGGCTACCGCAATAGCCTGCAATGGAGCATGCGCCATCGCGACCTGATGATGTCGCTCGCGGGCATCATTCTTCTCCTGACGGTGTGGCTGTTCGTGGTTGTACCTAAAGGCTTCATCCCGCGTCAGGATACCGGGCAGATCTCCGGCTCCACCCGTGCAGACGATGAAGGTATCGCCTTTACGGATCTGGTTGCCAAGCAACAGCAGCTCGCCGAGATCGTCAGCAAAAATCCCAACGTCGTGGCCGTACTTTCCAGTGCCGGGCAGGCAGGCGGCGGCGTGACGGGCGGCAATGTGGGACGTCTGACGATACGTCTCAAGCCGAAAAGCGAGCGCAGCCTGAATGCCGACGAAGTCATACAGGAGTTGCGTAAGCAGACCCGGGCGGTGGATGGCATGCAGACATTTCTGCAAAACCCGCCCGCGATCAATATCGGTGCGCAGCAGACCAACGCCGAATTTCAACTGGTGGTGCTGGGATCGGATACCAATGTGCTATACAAGGCTGCAAGCGAGCTTGAACAAGTGCTGCGCGGCGAAAAACTGCTGCAGGATGTGAACAGCAATCTCGAACTACGCAATCCCGAGATCAAGATCGACATTCAGCGCGACCGCGCAGCGGCATTGGGTATTACTCCACAGCAGATTCAATCCACGCTATACGATGCCTACGGCGCACGGCGGGTGACCAGCATCTATAGCGCATCCGACCAGTTCTCTGTGCTCATGCAACTGGACACACAATTCCAGGCTGACATCAACGCGCTCAGTGCGCTGCACGTGAAGAGCAGCAACCAGCAAATGGTGCCACTCTCCTCCGTGGCAACCATTCGCAGCGGAGTTGGGCCGTTGTCGATCTCGCACTATGGGCAGATGCCTGCAGTGACGATCTCGTTCAACGTGGCACCGGGTGTCTCGCTAGGCGAAGCTACTGGGCGTGCACAACAGCTCGCTCGGGAAACCTTGCCGCAAGGCGTGACCACAACACTGACCGGTTCGGCCAAGACCTTCAAGGACTCCATGACCGACCTGCCCATCCTGCTGGCGATCACCATCCTCGTGATCTACATGATCCTCGCGATCCTGTATGAACATTTCGCGCACCCGGTGACCATCCTCACCGCCTTGCCGCTGGCGGGTTTCGGCGCACTCATCATGCTCATCATCTTCCATCAGGATCTCAACATCTTCAGCTTCGTCGGCATCATTCTTCTGGTGGGCTTGGTGAAGAAGAACGGCATCATGATGGTGGACTTCGCCGTGGCGGCGAAACGAGAGCAGAACCTCAGCTCTATCGATGCCATGACGCAAGCCTGTCTGGTGCGTTTCCGCCCGATCATGATGACCACCATGGCGGCGATCCTTGCCACGCTGCCGATTGCGCTGGGCTATGGCGCGGGAGCGGAAGCACGCCGTCCGCTGGGCATCGCCGTGGTCGGCGGTCTGGTGTTCTCGCAGTTCCTCACCCTGTATCTGACGCCAGCGTTCTACGTGAGCATGGAGCGGATGACCGAGCGTTGGGAAAAGTCCAGAACGGGCAAGTAGCGTTCAGGCCTGACAAAATGTCTGCCAGATTTCACTGGCGATTTTTTCAGGAGTGTCTGGAATCGGCCCATCGAGACAGTCACGCGGCTTGATGGATGCCCGCTCCCCGACGGAGAAGTAGACTTGGAATCCATGGAAACACCAAACAAGTCGTCACACTGGCGAAGGCCGGTGTCCAGTTGATTGAAGTGGGGTAGGCAGGCAATCCGCGAAGCGGATGCTCGCAAAACACTGGATTCCGACCTTCGCCGGAATGACGAATCGGTACTTATTGAGATTTCCATAATTGAAGACAAACCTTCGTGTCTTGTAGGTCGGGTTTTAACCCGACATGTCGGGTTAAAACCCGACCTACGAAAAACCTTACACTGTCACGAATTATGGAAAGCTCAATAATCGGCGTTTCCATAAATATGGTTCATCCGACTTTTGCATGGTTTAAGACCGGATTAGCCGGCAGCTCGAAAACCAAGTCTTCTCGCCGAGTGTTCCCCCATGGCAAAGAACGTGCCATCGCCCCGTGCCTTCGTGAGTGTTTTCAGTTTTGCGATCATCTCCTTTGCAAAGCCTGATGTGTCGCGGCGGCAGCTCGGGGTTGCTGCGGAACAAGCAGCTCTGTTTGGTGCGGCTCGTTCGCCACAGACTGTTGCGCGACCAACACTTTGCTGCTTTCCGTACAGTCTGCTGGCGTGTAGCCAGCATGTTTATGCCTGTCGTCTTGCCCATGTCCGGCTAGAGACGTGATGTACATGTGTTTTTCTGGCTGGCATGGATGCTGCTATTAAAAATGCGAGCGACGGAATCATCGTCGATATATTTGAGGTGGCATCATGACTTCTTTGACTTTGCAGACATCCAGAAACTTTGCGCCATCGCTTCCATGCGATGTAGCGCCATCAGCCAGGCAGGCACGGTTGACGGTCGTCTCTGCCGAACAGCCGTTTCTGCAGGCAGTGGCAAAAAGCATCGCACTGGCCGACAGCAAATTCCGCGCGGCTGCCGAGCGTCCGCAGGATATGCGTGTATGGGCGACCTTCTCGGTACTATTGCATCTGGCTTTGGTGTGGGGCGTAACGCACAAGGCCGCCCCCGACATGGCGCCGGTCATCCCGGAAATGGTGGTCGAGTTCGTGCATCCACAACAGAACAGGCCACAGACCGCAGTCGTGCAACCGCCCAGGATCCAGCAACCGCGTGTCATTCCGACGCCGCAGGATGTGGTGGTCCCGACGCCACTCCCGGTACAACAGCAACGGGTGGAGCAGCCGGTCACTACGCCGGTAGAAGCAGTGACTGAACCCAGTGCCGATGCTGCATACCTGAACAATCCCAAACCGGACTATCCCGACCTGGCCGAGCGCATGCGCTGGGAAGGAACGGTCTGGTTGCGAGTGCATGTACTGGCGAACGGGCATCCCGACGTGGTCGAGGTGCAACGATCTTCCGGTCGAGCTTTGCTGGATCAGGCGGCCGTCAAGACAGTCAGGGGACGCTGGGCGTTCGTTCCCGCCAAACGCGGTCAAACACCGGTCGAGGGATGGGTGACATTTCCAATCGAATTCAAACTAGGAAGGTAAGCAATAAACATGTTCAATGATATTTCTTCAACTGTGATCGTTAACGCAACCCTGTGGTCGCTGATCGCATTCTCGGTGGCAACCTGGACACTGGTGCTGGTCAAGGCGGTGCAACACTGGCGTCTGGCACGCGAGAACAAGCGCTATGCAAAAGCGTTTTGGGGTGCGACCGATTTTCAACTGGCGTCCGAGCTGGAAGAGCATGAAGGCTCCACCGGGCGTCTGGCGCAGGCCGGTTTCAATGCCCTGCGCGACACCGAAGGTGGCGCGCATGATCTGCAACACAGCGGTGATCGCCAGCAACTGCTTGAGCGCAACCTGCGCCAGCAGATCCACAAAGAACGCCGCAGTCTGGAAAGCGGCCTGGCCGTGCTCGCCAGCATCGGCAGTACCGCACCCTTCGTCGGTCTGTTCGGCACGGTGTGGGGCATCATGCATGCGCTCACCGATATCAGCAAAAGCGGCTCGGCCAGTCTGGATGTGGTGGCTGGCCCCATCGGCGAAGCGTTGATCGCCACCGGTGTCGGCATCGCCGTCGCCGTGCCGGCGGTGCTGGCTTACAACGTGTTCGTGCGCCGCCTCAAAGTAGTTGCGGCCGATCTGGATGACTTCGCCACCGATTTCATCAATCTGGCGCAGCGCGCCTCGTTCCGCGTCAAGCCCTCCTCCAAGCCGGTTGTGCTCAAAGAGCAGACGATATCCGCAGCCAAAACCAAAGAGGTATTTGCCTGATGGCTTTCTCCTCCCAAACCGAAGATGACGATGTACTGAGCGAGATCAACATCACACCGCTGGTTGACGTGATGCTGGTGTTGCTGGTGGCATTCATCGTGACGGCGCCATTGTTGACCAATGCGGTGCGCGTGAATCTACCCAAGACCGCTGCCACCCCCCCGCCCACCGAAAAAAAGGCTGTCAGCCTGAGCGTCAACTCGCATGGCGATGTGTTCGTGGATAAGGACCTCAAGCCGCTGGATTCGCTGGAATCCGCTTTGCATGCCATGCAGGTCAACAATCCCGATCTGACCATCCATCTGCAGGCCGATGACGAAGTGAAGTATGGCACCGTCGCCAAGGTCATCACCTCCATCGAACGGGCCGGCGTCAGCAAGTTCTCCATCATTACTGCCAAGGAATAGCGGCAGTCCATCGGCATGGCGGTGGCCATGCCGATATTCCACTTCCTGCAATACTTATCGATATTTCTTGTTTTTTGTTCTAAGCAGACGAGCATACGATTCGACCTCATCGCTGACCAAGTGCACAAACACTGGACGGCAGCAATCCGAGGAGCCCGTATGTCCGTCGCTATCGCATTCCATTCAGCAACAGAGTCACAAGCCATACTCGATGCCGCGCGTGAAGAGGCGCGCAAGGTTGACCTGCGATATGCGGGTGACGTGACGCCTCCCGAGGCATGGTATCTGTTCGCCCATAGCAATGCGTTGTTGGTCGATGTGCGCACAGTCGAAGAGCGCGAAACCGTAGGCTATGTCCCGGAAACGCCGCATGTGGCCTGGGCGAAAGGCGCAGCGATGGAACGCAATCCGAACTTCGTGCGTGAACTGGAGCGCATCGCCGGCAAACTCGACGTGATCCTGTTGCTGTGCCGCAGCGGCAAGCGCTCGGTGGCTGCCGCCGAGGCAGTAAGCCGACTCGGATTCAAGAATGTGTTCAACGTCACCGAGGGCTTTGAGGGTGAACCAGGGCTCGGCAACGGCTGGCGCGCGCACGAACTACCCTGGGTGCAAGACTGATGAGCAAACACGAAGTACTGCCGCTGCCAGCCAACTGGGAACTGGCGCGGGTCGTTAGCGAATTGCGCGAGGTACGCCGCCAGTGGCGCGAATCCTGCGCACGCAACCACGAATGCGGCGGGCGCGAACTTCCGGCACCAGAACAGATACGCGACATCGTGGATGGCTTGCGCGGTGCGCTGTTCCCCATGCGCCTGGGCCCTCCCGACCTGCGGCAGGAAAGCGAGGATTTCTTCGTGGCGCACACGCTGGATAGCGCGCTGCATGCCTTGCACCAGCAGGTGTTGCTGGAACTGCACTACACCGCGCGCCAATCGGGCAATGAGTCAGACAGCACGATCGATGCGAAGGCCGTGAACATCGTGCGCACCTTCGCTGCGGAATTGCCGCATGTACGCAGCCTGCTGGATACCGATGTGCGTGCCGCCTATAACGGCGACCCGGCTGCGCACAGCGTGGATGAGATCCTGCTGTGCTACCCCGGTGCGCAAGCCGTCATCCACCACCGGCTGGCGCATGTACTGTACCGGCTCGGCGCATCCATGATCGCGCGCATCATCGCCGAACTGGCACACTCCGAGACCGGCATCGACATCCATCCCGGCGCGCAGATCGGCTCCGGCTTCTTCATCGATCACGGCACGGGTGTGGTGATCGGCGAGACCGCCATCATCGGCGCACGCGTGCGCATCTATCAGGCGGTGACGCTGGGCGCCAAACGTTTCAACGTGGGCGATGATGGCGTACTGGAAAAAGGCGCACCGCGCCACCCTATCCTCGAAGACGATGTGGTGGTGTATGCCGGAGCGACCATCCTCGGGCGCATCACCATCGGCAAGGGCTCCAGCATCGGCGGCAACGTGTGGCTCACGCGCAGCGTGCCACCGGGCAGTGTCATCACCCAGGCCAGCTCGCAGCACGAAGTTGCCGGGAGCAAAACATGAACCTTCAGCAATTTTCACAAGCGCTGAGACAGCTGCGCGAAGAACGTGGCTGGTCGCAAGAGCAACTGGCCGAGCGCGCCGATCTCAACCGGTCTTATCTGGGTGAGGTCGAGCGGGGACGTGCTACACCCTCCATCATCACCGTCGCCAAGCTTGCGAACGCGCTGGAAATACGCACGTCATCTTTCATCGCGCGCTGCGAACATATTTGATTTGGTGGCTATAGACGGTTGAACCACGGCTCGATCTGGCCGACCATCGCTTAGCTTTTTTTCAGATAACTTTAGCAGTAAATTTTCTAAGGAGTTGACCATGGCTGTAGACCACTCAAAAGACCAGTTGGCATTAAGCGATGTCGCCGCACGTACGCTGGCCAATGCCACCAAAACTGTACCCATGCTGTCGACAATCACCCCGCGTTGGTTGCCGCAACTGTTGAGCTGGGTGCCGCTGGAAGCCGGTATCTACCGCGTCAACAAAGTAAAGGATGCTTCACGCGTGACCGTGGCCTGTTCGCAACGTGACGAGCGCGAACTGCCGCAGACCTTCGTGGACTACGAAGAATGGGGCCGCGAATACATGCTGAGCGCGGTGAACACCGTGGTCGATGTGCATACCCGTGTATCCGACCTTTACAGCAGCCCACACAATCAGATACGCGAACAGTTGCGCCTGACCATCGAGACGGTGAAAGAGCGTCAGGAAAGCGAACTCATCAACAACAAGGAATACGGTCTTCTGACAAACGTCGCAGCAGGTCAGACCATCAAGCCCCGCGCTGGCGCACCGACTCCGGATGATCTGGACGAACTGATCACCAAAGTATGGAAAGAGCCCGGCTTCTTCCTCGCGCATCCTTCTGCAATCGCCGCCTTCGGCCGCGAATGCACCCGCCGCGGCGTACCCCCGCCCACCGTTACCATCTCCGGTTCACCTTTCCTCACCTGGCGCGGTATCCCGCTGATCCCGTCGGACAAGATCCCCGTGGTGAAAGGCAAGACCAGCATCATCCTGTTGCGCACCGGTGAAAGCCGCCAAGGCGTGGTCGGCCTGTATCAACCGAACCTGCCGGGCGAACAAAGCATGGGCTTGTCCGTGCGCTTCATGGGCATCGACCGCAAGGCCATCGCGTCTTACCTGATCTCGCTGTATTGCTCACTCGCTGTGCTGACCGAAGACGCACTTGCCGTGCTCGAAGATGTCGAAGTGGGTAAGTACCATGAATACAACAAGTAATCTGCCAAATCCAGACAGCATTCCGGATATCAGCGCAGCCAGCATCCCCGCACATGGAGATGTGAGCGCGTTGAGCGGCGGTCAAGGCTTTGTGCCGGATGTCGCCATGATCGAACGCATCGCGAACGAGTTGTTCGCGGGTGTACCGGGGCAGTTGGCGGCATATTCGCCTTCGCTGGGTTCGGCCAAACCGCCGCGCAGCAACGATCTGGCTTTTCCGCTGACCGGAGGTGATCCGCTCGATCTGCATCTGGATACGCCTCGTACCCATACTCCGCAATTGCCGGTCAATCAGGATTGGGCACCCGGAGCGGACTTTGCGGTAGCGCCCAATCTCGATGCAAGTTATCCCGGCGAAGATGTGCTGCGCGACTTGCTGAAGGACAACGCCAAAGAACATCCGAAGATGACCGGTGCGACGCTGTATTTCCTGGATGAGGCAGCTCGCCTCAACCAGAAACCAGTACAAGCCAATGTTCCGCAAGTGACCTCACTGAGCCTACCCAATGTGGGTCAGATCCCGACATCCGCCCATCCTGCATTCGATGTGCTGGCCGTGCGCCGCGACTTTCCCATTTTGAAAGAACTGGTGAACGGTCGTCCGCTGGCCTGGCTGGACAACGCCGCGACCACGCAAAAGCCGCAGTCAGTCATCGACCGCCTCTCGTACTTTTACCAGCACGAGAACTCCAACATCCACCGCGCAGCGCATGAACTCGCCGCACGTGCCACCGATGCGTATGAAGGCGCACGCGACAAGATCGCCAAGTTCCTCAACGCCAGCTCCAGCGACGAGATCGTATTCGTGCGCGGCACCACCGAGGCCATCAACCTGGTGGCGAAGAGTTGGGGCAAGAAGCACATCGGCGAAGGCGACGAGATCCTCATCACGCATCTGGAACACCACGCCAACATCGTGCCCTGGCAGATGCTGTGTGCAGAGACCGGTGCGAAGTTGCGCGTGGCCCCCGTGGACGAAGATGGGCAAGTGCTGCTGAGCGAATACGAACGCCTGCTCAATGGACGCACCAAGCTGGTCTCGTTCACGCAAGTGTCAAATGCACTCGGCACAGTCACACCGGCCAAGCAAATGATCGAGATGGCGCATCGTTATGGCGCGAAAGTGTTGCTGGACGGCGCACAGTCCGTCTCGCACATGCGTGCTGATGTGCAATATCTCGACTGCGACTTTTTCGTCTTCTCCGGCCACAAGGTGTTCGCTCCCACCGGCATCGGCGCGCTCTACGGCAAACCGGAAGTGCTGGAAGACATGCCTGCATGGCAAGGCGGCGGCAACATGATCGAAGACGTCACCTTTGAAAAGACGCGTTACCACCCGGCACCGGCCAAGTTCGAGGCGGGTACTGGCAACATCGCCGATGCGGTGGGCTTGGGTGCAGCCATCGACTATGTGCAGAAACTCGGCATCGACAACATCAACCGTTACGAGCATGAGCTGCTGGTGTATGCGATGAAGGAAATGCGCACCATCCCCGGACTGCGCCTCATCGGCACCGCGCCGGACAAGACCAGCGTGCTGTCGTTCGTGCTGGATGGCTACCAGACCACCGAAGTGGGCGAAGCGCTCAACAAGGAAGGCATCGCCGTGCGCACCGGCCACCATTGCGCACAGCCCATCCTGCGCCGCTTCGGGCTGGAAGCGACCGTGCGTCCGTCACTGGCTTTTTACAACACGCATGAAGAGATCGACCGCCTGGTGGGTGTAGTGAGGAACCTGTCGCGCAAGTGATCGCAGTGATCTGGCAGTAAAACAAAAGCCCCGGCAGAACTTGTCGGGGCTTTTTTGTGCGGCTGTTGTTCGGCCATTGCGGCCATCGGCAACTAAGGGGATCTACTTCCGCTTCCGACCCGAAGCAGACCGTCCAAAGAATTTCAGTGAGGGTCACTTCTGGCAGATAGCGGACTGCGGTAGTTTTCTAAAATAACTTCTGGTGAGATCGTTTTGAATGTCCGCTCCACACTCCACAGCCGCCTTTACAGTAGAATTACCTGCAACTGATTAACAAGGGGCCTGTCGTGAGTAGATTTGTATTGATGCTGCTACTAGTAGTCATTTGTAATTCGGCTATGGCGAAGTGGATTGTATATAAAGAAGACAGTATTGGCATTGACTACGTCGACTCGTCCTCTATTCGAATGGACGGCAGCACTGTAAAGATATGGTTCATGACAGACTACAAGACACTGATGACAACGAACGAAGGCTTATCGTATAAATCGAAGATTCTAAAATTAGGGTTTGATTGCACAAATTGGAAGTATCGCTACTATGGCATTGAAATGAATTCTGGCAATATGGCAGAAGGGGTAACAGTCGACAGTGTCAGCCATATTAGTGAGTGGAAAATAATCGATCCCGGAAGCATTGGCGAAACTATGCGTGAACAGGCTTGCGGGAAGGACTGGAAACGGTGAAGTAATATAGTCTATTACCTAATCAGAAAATAACATGAAGGCACTAGATCTACTGAATAGACTTCTCCACCCAAGAGTTGCTCCCGAATTTGATTTGGAAAAAGCAGTTGGTCACTACCTGCTCTCTCTGCCGCGTTGTTCCAACCGAGTTGAAGTTGTCAGCCGAAAGTTTCTGGATAGGCGTTATAACTATGAGATGACGGTTGACGCGGCCCAATTAGCTGCTTGGGCGGAGAAACATGCAAAAGGGGCTTGGACAAATATCGATTATGAGCAGGCGGCTCGTCTAACTCTTCCGATGTGGTTGGGGTTAGCGGATCACAATGACAAGTCAGTCACAATTCCACCAAAGAAATTCTTTGAATTGTGGCGAGGTTATCACAGTACATTCTACGATATGCCTGGTACTCAGCTATATTGTCCCGAATGTGCTGAAATTGTTGTCGAGGTTTTTATGATAGATATTGGCTTGCCACCGTCCGATATCTTTGATTGCACTCGTTACGAGTGGCACTGCCCGCGAGGGCATTTGCTATATCAAGAAGAGATTGGCCGGCACGCATCCTTTAGCCGTGAAAAATATCCAAAGCTGAGAGGAGATATTGAAGCTCCTGATATCCCTGAATTTCTGAGAAAATAGGACGAAACGGAATGCTTTCTAAGCACTAAACTGTAGAGAATTCTTTCAACTGATAAGGAATGAACATGTTTGGTCTATTCAACAATCCAATAGCGAATGACGAGCTATTTGCAATGGTATTTGGAACTTTGGTCGCCATCCGCACAGCTTACAGAAATGATGATAGTAAATTCGATTCTGAAATTGCCTCCCTATTGCGCTGGATAGAATTGCAGTGCAAAGACGACAAATTGAAAATGAACAGTGCTCAACGCGACTATGTTAAAGGTCTGCAAAT